>ERZ1034691.21-NODE-21-length-127431-cov-15.039395_pt1 | contig 127431 bp, 112 predicted proteins | sample MGYA00520638_ERZ1034691 | MGnify/ENA primary metagenome ERZ1034691 (study PRJEB33766, sample SAMN09781763) | gut metagenome | biome: gut microbiome | host: Homo sapiens | place: Madagascar | study: EMG produced TPA metagenomics assembly of the PRJNA485056 data... | reverse complement strand
TAAATCGCTGTAATCACTCAGACACAATCGCTTGCGTCCTGTATGAATTACTTGTTGTGTCAATCTCGAAAGTCGCTCATTTCAAAGCTGCGGCATCTTTTGTAGCTGACTGCGTCTGAATCCTCGAAAATACATAAAGTATTTTCTGCGGTTCATCCTTGCCAGCCGCAAAACCTGCTCTTGCTTTTTCATTCGCTTGGTTTCTCGATTGACTTATTTTGGAATTGATTAACGTGGGTTTCCAAACCCACGATCAAGGTTCCACAAGTTTCAGTTTTGTTCAATTTTCAAGGTCCTGCTGCGCTGTCAGTTCTCATTGACAGCTTGTTAATTATACAACATCAAGTTCCGTTTGTCAAGAACTTTTTTGAAGTTTTTTCGGATTTTTTGAAGGTTTTCAGCCCCCGCAAAACCCGCACAAGCTGTTGTTATGGGCTTTTCAGCGGCCGCCCCTCGCGGGACAGCTTGATTATATTACCACAGGTTGTCATACTTTGTCAACAGATTTTTTGAATTTTTTGACAAATTTCGGGCGGGATTTTTGGGCAGGATGTATATTGTGGTTGGTTGGGATTTTGGCACAAGTTGTGGGGGGAAGGTTGCGGGAATGGTAGAGGAAAGCCTTCCCCCTTGGGGGGAAGGTGGCGCGCTGGCGCGCTGGCGCGCCGGATGAGGGGGATATGTCTGGCAGTTGCCCCCTCATCAGTCACCTTCGGTGACAGCTTCCCCCAAGGGGGGGGAAGCCTTTCGGGTGGATTACCCGTAGTATTCATTATACTATACAGTTGCGGGCGGGGTAGATTTGTTCTTTGCAATAACCAGCTGTTACCTTAGTGGGTTTTCTATTTCAGTTGTGTTTACCTTCCCCGAAGTATTCGTTTGCCAGCTTAACCACCGTGCCGCTGAGCAGGAACAGCGCAATCAGGTTCGGAATACTCATCAATCCGTTGAAGGTATCGGCTACGCCCCACAAAATACCCAAATCAAGCGTTGCACCCAGAATTGCCACAAAGGAGTATACAACAAAGAAGGGCTTTACAATTTTATCCGTCTTAAACAAAAACGCCGCAAAGCGCGAGCCATACAGGCCCCAGCCAATAATGGTCGAAAAGGCAAAGCAGCACAGCGCAACCGCAGTAAACAGCGATGCCCAGCCGCCATAGGTAGCCGTAAAGCCGGAGATGGTCAGCTCCGCACCGGCTGCCGTTCCGTAGTTGACCGGAACGCTGCTGCACAAAATAACCATTGCCGTCAAGGTGCAAATTACGATCGTGTCAGCGAACACTTCAAAAATGCCGAACATTCCCTGCTTAACAGGCTTGCGGGTATCGGCACAGGCGTGAGCAATAGAGCCGGTGCCAAGACCCGCTTCGTTGGAGAATATGCCGCGGGATACACCATTTTTCATACTCAGAAACAAGCTGCCGATTGCACCGCCCGTAAAAGCTGCCGGGTTGAAGGCTCCGGCAAAAATTTCCTCAATTACATAGGGCAGGCGCGGCAGATTCAGCAGCACCACGCCGACGGCAAGAATCACATAAAACAATGCCATAAAGGGAACCAGCTTTTCGCTGACGCTGCCGATGCGTTTGATACCGCCCAGCAGTACCATTGCAACCAGCATAGCACAGAGGATACCGATAACCAGATTCAAGGTGGGCAGAATATCCTCTGCCACAATATGAAATTCCAGCAGTGCCGTGTCAATCGCGGTGGTAATGGTGTTGACCTGCGTGGCATTGCCGGTACCAAACACCGTCAGCACGCCGAACAGAGAGTACAACACCGCCAAAAACTGCCAACGCTTGCCCAATCCGTTCTTAATATAGTACATTGGTCCGCCGACCCACTCGCCCGCGTCGCTGCGCTCACGGTAATGCACCGCCAGCGTGACCTCGGCAAATTTGGTACACATTCCCAGCAACGCCGAACACCACATCCAGAATACGGCACCGGGTCCGCCGATGGCAATCGCCCCCGCCACACCGGCAATGTTGCCGGTGCCTACCGTACCCGCCAATGCAGTGCATACCGCCTGAAAGGGCGTCATCGTCCCGTCCGAGGCATCCTTGCGCCTAAAAACACGACCCAGCGTCGTTTTTATAGCGTAGGGAAACTTGCGTATCTGCAAAAAGTTTGTGCGCACGCTCAGCAGCAGCCCCACGCCCAGAATACAGACCATCGCCGGCAGACCCCAGATAAAGTTGTTTACGACCTGATTGACCCGCGTGATAATTTCGATCATACTCCCACATCCCTCAATGGAATTTTTTAGCAATACCTTATAAGTATAAAGGAATATGACCGACTGGTCAAGTACGGCAGCAGGATTTGCCGCCGCAAACTTGTGGCAAAATTTACATCTTTTCTGCAATGCGCAGGTAAACGCACTCGTTTTTATGGACAAAGCGATTCAAAAACAAGGAGCGAACTATGAAAATTCTGCTTACCTCCGATACATGGACACCGACTGTCAATGGTGTTGTCACATCCGCCACCACCCTGAAACGGGAACTGGAATCCCGCGGGCATGAGGTTCGGGTACTTACGCTTTCACAGAACTCCCACACCTATACAGAGCACGATGTTACCTACTTGGGCTCCCTCGATGCAGGGCGCGTCTACCCAGGTGCCCGTCTGCGCAGCCCCGCCCTGCACGGGGCGCTGCGCGAGCTGGCGCGGTGGTCACCGGACGTTGTTCATTCTCAATGTGAATTCAGCACCTTCTCCCCTGCCCGGTATCTGGCAAGGGCAGCCGGGGCGCCGTTGATCCACACCTACCACACCGTGTACGAGGATTACACCCATTATTTTTCCCCCAGCCGCTGCATGGGACGCCGGTTGGCGGCGCTTTTTACCCGCAGCATCTGTAACCGTTGCGATGCCGTAATTGCCCCCACGCCCAAAATACGCAGCCTGCTTTTGGGATATGGCGTGCAATGCCCTGTGCAAATTCTTCCCACCGGGCTGGAGCTGACCCGCTTTGCCGTGCCGCGTGATGATGCCCTGCGGCACAGGTTGCACCTGCCCGACGACAAAAAGGTTTTGCTGTATCTGGGCAGACTTGCCAAAGAAAAGGACGTATCTACGCTTATCTCTGTCATGCCTGATTTGCCGGATGCGGTGCTTCTGGTGGTGGGGGACGGTCCCGAACGCGCAGCGTTGGCACAGTTGGTACAGCATTTGCAGTTGGCGGACCGCGTTATTTTTACAGGTATGGTTTCCCCCGCCGATGTACCCCGTTATTATGCCTTGGCAGATGCTTTTGTCAGCGCCTCCGCCAGTGAAGCGCAGGGGTTGACCTATTTGGAGGCGCTGGCCGCGGGGCTTCCGCTGCTTTGCCGCGATGACCCGTGCTTAAACAATCTGGTGCAGCAAGGGCAAAACGGCTATGTCTGGCAAAATCCCGCGCAGCTTGTCCGGCTCAGTCATACGCTTTTTTACCGGGACGATCCCGATGTTTTGCGGAAGAACGCGGTCGCTTCGGCGCGTCCGTATTCCTCCACCGCCTTTGCTGCGGCGGCAGAGCAGCTTTACCGACGCGAGATCCTGCGCAAGACGCAGCAACGCCAAATTTTGCAGCGGGAGGTTGTGTTATGGTGAAAAAATGGTATCAAGCGGCATCCCTTACCGGGCTTTTTCTGTGCGCCGCGTTGGCGTTTCTATTCTGGCGTGCCGGGGTTTTTACCTCACGCGAGGCGTTGACCGATTATCTGGCACAATTCGGCTGGGGCGCACCGCTCGTTTTTGTGGCATTTCAAGCCGTGCAGGTCGTGCTGCCCATTTTGCCGGGCGGGCTGGGATGTCTTGCCGGTGTGATCTTCTTTGGCGCGTGGCGGGGATTCTGGTTCAATTACATCGGAATCTGTTTGGGTTCGCTGGCAGCCTTTGCCATTGCCCGTTCCTGCGGACGCCCGCTTCTGGAAAGCCTGTTTCCCCCAAGGCTGATTGAAAAATACGACAACAAGCTCGGTTCCGGCAATCGCTTTGCGCGTTGGTTCGCATTTTTGATATTCATTCCGGTGGCACCGGACGATTATCTCTGCTTTTTGGCGGGTACTACCTCGATGCGTTGGCAGCTGTATACCGCCATCATTCTGCTGTGCAAGCCGGCTTCCATTGCCCTATACAGCATGGGGTTGACTGCCGTGGCACAAAATATTTTCGGACTTTGGAGGTAACTATGCGTGTACATATTTATACGGGTTCCCTGCACCTTGTCAACAAAAGCGGCGTCGGGCAGGCAGCCAACCACCAGCGCGCCGCCCTGCAAAGCGCCGGGGTGCAGGTGGTTTCCTGCTGGAAGCCCCGCGCCGATGCCGTACATATCAACACCGTTTTGCCCTGCTCTGTCTTAGCAGCCCTGCGCGCCCGGGCGAGAGGCGAAAAAGTCGTTTGGTACGGACATTCGACCGAGCTGGATTTCCGGCATTCCTTTGTCGGCTCTGATGTACTGGCGCCGCTGTTTCGCCGCTGGCTCTGCTTTTGCTACAATCTGGCAGATTTGGTTGTGACACCCACGCCCTACTCTGCCGAAATTTTACGTGGCTACGGTCTGCATCCGCCGGTAAAGGTTTTGTCGAACGGCGTTGACACGCAGTTTTTTGCACCCAGCCCTGCGCGGCGCATGGTATTTCGGCAGCGCTATGGCATCGCTGACGCCGACAAGGTGGTGATCAGTGTGGGACACTTTATGCAGCGCAAGGGAATCCTGGATTTTCTGGCGCTGGCACGCAAATTTCCGCAGGTACATTTTTTATGGTTCGGGTATACCGATTCCCTGCTTGTGCCGCGTCATATCCGCAGAGCAATGCAGAATGCACCTGCCAACGTTCGTTTCCCCGGCTTTCTGACACAGGCGCAGCTGCGCGATGCCTACTGCGGCGCAGATGCTTTCCTGTTTTGCAGCCACGAGGAAACGGAGGGCATTGTCGTTTTGGAGGCACTTGCCTGCGGCACACCCACTCTGGTGCGGGACATCCCCGTATATCGCGGCTGGCTGCAGGACGGTGTAAACGTGCATAAGGCTGCCGACACGGCCGCCCTTGGCAGCAAGCTGGCGGCACTGCTGCAAAACCGGCTGTCCGACACGGCGGAGACCGGGCGCAAGACTGCGCTGCAGCGTGATTTAACCGTCATCGGCAGCGAATTGGTCAAGCTATACGCCCTATAAAAAGTACAACCCCCAGCCCGGAAGTCCCGAGCTGGGGGTTGTGCTTTTATCCTTCGTAGAAGCCGCAATTGTGGCGTCCGCTGTTTTTGATTTTGTACAATGCCTTGTCAGCATCCTTGTAGATGCTTTTTCCGGGATTTTCGCGGTCGGCAAACGCCACGCCCACACTGAGGGAAACCGGCGGCAGACCGTCCGTGGGGTTAAACAAAATCTCGTTCACATGGGCAATTTTCTCCCGCACAACTTCCTTGTGTTCGCTGCCCACATCCACCATAATGATGGCAAATTCATCCCCGCCGATGCGGCAGATATAGTCAATGCTGCGGAATTCCCGCGTCAGATTGTTCGCCACCTTGATAAGGATCCTATCGCCGATGGAATGTCCGTGGTGGTCGTTGATCTGCTTAAAGGTATCCACATCCACCATAATCATGGCAAAATCGGAACCGCCTTTTTCGTAGATATCCAAAATTTTTTCAAACGCACCGCGGTTCAGCGCGTCCGTCAGCGCGTCGTGTTCTGCCTCGTGGCGAATCAGCTTCTGCGCCTCCTGATTTTCTTGGTATACCTTATTATAGGTGTTAGCCAGCTCCTGCAGCTCCTTGGCGCCCACCACCGGGAAAATCTCGCCCCGGACAATGCTGCGGCTGTACATTTTCAGCGGTGCAACGACCAGATTCCAGATTTCCATACAGATAAGCAACACCAAAAGTATCAGCAAGGCAACAGCCATTTCAAATTTAGCGTAGACGTCCCGAAACACTGCCTGTGCGTGGTTCTGGTTGTTGCGGGTCTGCTGCCCCAACAGCTGCGTGGTGCTGGAAATGTAATTATCCTCGTTTGTGCGCAAAATTTTGTACTCGTGGCTGTCAAGGATCTCCTGTGCGCGTTCCCACTTGTCGTCCAGATCCAGTGCCGCATCCTCCGGTGTCAGCTCAATATCCCGAATCTCATCCGGCCACAGAGTTTCGTTGGCAAAGCTGACCTCAACCATCAGGCGCATAATATAATAATCCTGCTCTCGCAGCCGCGTTTCATAATCTATGGCTGCCTCCAGCGGGCTTATGGTAGTCGTACCGCCGAATTCCGTTTTTAAATAGGAACAGGCATTTTCGTACCGCTGCGTCTGCTGGATCTCCCGCAGGTAAAAGTCCATGTGGATATACTGCCCGCTTTGCACATACTGACGCACCTGTTTTTCCAGATAGTCCGAACCTGCCTGCATTTGCTGCACAGCACTTTCACACTGGATAAAGCGTTCCGTTTCATCCTGCAGATTTTGGAATTGCCGCGCACATACCGTCGAAATAAACCCCAGCCATGCACCAATCACGACCGTTACCACGATAATGGCAATGCTGACAGTGCGGATGCTGATTTTCTTCACAATTTCCTCCCGTTTTTACCAAAACATTTTTTATGTTGGCAAAATAAATTGTGTTTTATGACTAATATTATAAGTCGATTTGCCGCGGAAAGCAAGGATATTCCGGATTTTCTTTCTTCCTTTTCCAAAATATACGCTGTTTCGTTACAATTTTGTGACATAAGAAAACAAGGCTTTCGCAAAAACGAAAGCCTTGTTCCTGTTTTGAGGCAATACCGCATAATTCTGAGTGCCGATACGGCGAGCGAGGTGCGGCAGATGCTAAGCCAAAAGCGCAGGCAATACTTTGTGTATTGGCGAGCATTTTGGCAACGCAGATGCCGTGCCGCAGCCGCCGGAGCGGTGCTTAAGCCGTAAAAGGCGGGAATTGTGCGGTGTTGCCTTAAAGATTTACAGCTCGGCAACCGCCTCAATTTCGCACAGTACGCCCTTGGGCAGATCCTTCACTGCGCAGCAGCTGCGGGCGGGCTTGCTGACGAAATACTCGGCATACACCTGATTGAATGCGGCAAAATCTGCGATATCTGCCAAGAAACAGGTGGTTTTTACAACCTTGTCGATGCCGGTGCCGCCTGCCGCCAAGACCGCTGCCACATTTTTGCAGCTTTGGTGTGCCTGCGCTTCAATACCGACAGGGATGGTTCCGTCAGCCGGGTTGACCGGAATCTGACCCGAGCAGTAGGCAAACCCACCGGAAATCATCCCCTGAGAATACGGTCCGATGGCAGCCGGAGCGTTGGGTGTAGCAATGATTTTCATAACAATTCCCCTTTTTTGTTTTGTGATTATCATACCGCAAAGCCGGGTGAATTTCAATACATTTCTTGTTGAATTCCATTCACCACGGCAGACAAAATCAGATAACTTCCCTTCCCATAGGCGTGGAGCTATCCGGCTTTAAATGCTCAGGCGGGAGGTCACTGCCGCGCCGCAGTCGTCCAGCAGCGCTTTGCCCGCCACAACGCAGACAGCGTTATCGGCAGCGATTTCATCCAACACGCGGCACAGCCCCAGCAGATCCTTGTGCGAGGTATGCACCAGCTGGCTGTAATAGCGGCAGATATCCGCATAGGTCGTGCCTTTAAAATAGCGAGTTTCCGCCACAAGCATGGCGGTTCGGGTGTTCAGCAGCGGGTCCAGCGTGGAAACACTTCCCAGAATATAGCCGGTCAGGTCGCTGCCCGCAGCGCACAGGTCGCGGATATACTGCGCGGCTCCGTCAACAATTTTCAGCGAGCGCCCCGGCTGCGGATCGCGGTAGGTGTAAAAGGCAACATCGCCGTCGTTGCGAGCAATCAAGCCGCAGCCGTATGCCCCGCCCTGCACGCGGATCTCGCCCCACAGATAGGTAAAGGTCAAAATGTTGACCAAAACCGGGTAGCAACCGCTGAAGCTCCCGCCGTGGCACTTAAAATTGGTACCCTTAACAGCAAAGCCGACGGACGCCGGAATGGTCAGCCCCTCCTGTCTTGCTCCCCACGGTGCATAGACCGCCCACTTGGGTGTGGGGCTGCCCTGCGGCAGCGCCAGAATATCCAGCAGTTCCTCCTCCAGATTGTCCGAACAGGAAACCGTCATACGGTTTTCCGCAAAAATGCGCGCTGCCAGCGTCTGCATCGTTTGCAGCACGGTGTCCAGTACGGTATCCGCAGCATCAGCTTGCTCCTTCAGCCAGACAGCCATCTCGCGTCCGCAGAGGGCTTCCCTCGCCACGCCCCGCGCCGAATTGTACGCTCCTACACGAATTTCTGCGTACTCCTCGCCGTTGGCGGCAAGATTCATCTGCGCGTTCAGCGCCGCTTGGCTCAGCTGGTCACGCAGCAGCTTGCGGTCAGAAAAGTCTGTGCTGCGCAAAATTTCCGCCAGCAGCCCGACAGCCTCTCTGCCCTGCTCCGGCAGGCACGCCATACGCGCCACCAGCTGCACCCGGCAATGCTCCACATCCTCGCCGGGCAGCGTGTTGACCTGAAACCGGAGGCTGCCGATTTTCTGCTTGATCAACATCTGCAATTCCTCGCTGCCATGCTGCTTTGTGCCGGCAGTGCCTAACAGCATACTCATGGCGGTCATCACCGGCAGTTCCTTCTCCGCAAGGTCGTTTGCCTCAAAGTAGACATTCAGATACACAAGGCTCGCGTTTGTTTTATGGCGCAGCACCGTTATATTTCCGCGTTTTGTCACGGCAACAGGCAAATCCTCCGGTGCCTGCTTCAAATCAGAAAGCTGCAGCATCGGGATGGTTCTGACTGCCTCCTCGCTGTCGGGGGTCTGCTGCCAACGGGTCAGCTCCTCCGCCTGCTTTTGCAGCGCAGCGCGTTTTTCGGGCGTCCATGCGGCAGCTTCTGCCGCCAGACGCTCTGCCTCGTTTTTGGCTTTCTCTGCCCCCACCGTATGGGAGGGTACCAGCACCGCTGTCACACTGTGGCTTTCGTCCAGGAACAGCTCCCGGATCAGCCCGGCAAACAGGTCGGTGTTCAGATCGGCTGCCAGCTTTTCCAGCGGCTGCTCAACCAGCAGCGGCTGGGCGGGGTCGCCGCCGTACAGCCAGCTGTCCAGCATGGTCAGCGCCTCCATTAAGCTGCGCGGAAAGCCGCTGCCGTCGCGGTCACGCTGTGAAAACGCAAAGTGGTTGTAGCAGGCTTCCAGACGGCGGGCATCCAGCCCCTCATCCACCAGCTTTTGCAGCACCGTGCGGATGGCTGCGCGGATTTCCGGCAGCTTTTCGGCGTCGGTGTTGCAGACCTCCCACGACACCCACGACTGCTGAATGTCGCTGCGCACATTGACGTTGACGTCCTGCCCCAGACCTGCGTCAAGGATGGCGCGTTTTAAGGGGGCATCGTTGTCGCCGGTCAGGTAGTCCGCCAGCACCGATGCCGCAAAATAGCGGTCTGTGTCGGCATAGCTGCCCAAAAGGGTGGCGCAGCATACCATGGTGCGTCCCTCCAGCGGTTCCTCCGCGCCCACCTCATAGGGGACCCTGCGCTCAACGGCTGCCACAGGCTGCTGCATAGGAATGGTAAAATCTGCCGGTTCCCGGTCAAACTCCTTCAAGAAGCCGTCGATTTTGGCAAGTGCTGCCTCCATATCCACACTGCCCACCAGCGAGATGCGCGCGTTGGACGGATGGTAGAACTTCTTGTGGTTTGCCAAAAACTGCTCATAGGTCAAATCGGGGATGCACACCGGGTCACCGCCGGATTCATAGCGGTAACAGGTGTCCGGGAACAGCAGCGCATTCACCGTGCTTTCCATCACGGTGTCGGGAGAGCTGTATGCACCCTTCATCTCATTGAATACAACCCCTTGATACACCGGGGTGTCGCTCATTTCATAGCGCCAGCCCTCCTGCCGGAAAATTTCCGGCTTATGATAGATGGCCGGGTGCAGCACGGCATCCAGATAGACATCCATCAGATTCAAAAAGTCGCGGTCGTTGCGGCTGGAAACCGGGTACACCGTCTTGTCGGGGTAGGTCATCGCATTCAGAAAGGTCTGCACCGAGGTTTTCAGCAGATTGACAAACGGCTCCTTGACCGGGTATTTGTCCGACCCGCACAGCACCGAGTGTTCCAAGATATGAAACACGCCGGTGGAGTCCTGCGGTATCGTTTTAAATGCAATAGAAAAGGTTTTGTTTTCATCGGCGCGGTCGAGCCAGCAGAGCTGCGCGCCGGTTTTTTCGTGTTCCAGCTCCCAGAGCTTTGCTGCCAGCTCCGGCAGCTCGCGGACACGCTTCACGGCAAAGCCGTGCAGATTCGCACAAGGTTGCATCGTTGTTTCTCCTATCTTACTTCCACCATCCTATGGTGATTTCTTCTTACCTGTTGTTATGCCGTGCCAGATATTCTACGATACTGTGCGCCGCCACGTTGCCCTCCCCTGCTGCCTTGACATACTGGTAGGGTCGCCCGGTGCAGTCCCCTGCCGCAAAGCAGCCGGGCAGGTTGGTCGCCATATGGCGATCCACCTCTATGTGTCCGCTGCCGATGTTCAACCCCGGCAAAAGCGCTGCGGGGGAAACACTCTCCCGCAGGCAGAACAGCCCGTCCACCGCAAGTTCGGCACCGTTTTTCAGAACGATTCCGCACAGGCGGTCATTTTCTGCTTTCAGGTTCACAATTCGTTCCGGCAGAATTTCCACATTGGGGGCGGTCACAGCTGCCCCTTTATATAAAGGTAGGCAGTAGACCTTTTCTGCCAGCTCCGCCAGATAGGCTACCTCATGTTCAAAGCGCTTGGCACCGCACAGAACAGCAATCGTTTTGCCGCGGTACAAAGCCCCATCGCAGGTGGCGCAGTAGCTTACGCCCTTGCCCAGCAAATCGGTTTCCCCGGGCAAGGTACCGACGGCAACCACGCCGGTCGCCAGCAGCACGGTTTTTGCCTCGTAAAAGTCCGCACCCGCCATCAGCGCATAACCTTCCTCTGTCGGAATGATGGAGTTGACCATCCGATCTGTGACGGCAATGCCCTGTTCGCTGCACTGGCGGCGAAAAACCTCGTTCATCTGCGCACCGGTGACCATCGGCAAGCCGGGGTAGTTGGCGATACGCTCGGCTTTTTGTACCTTATCGCTGAGCTGCTCGCTGCCGATCCAGATAAAATTCTTGCCGTTGGCGTGCAGAGTCAGCGCAGCAGAAACACCTGCCGGTCCCGTTCCGATAATGGCTGCATCATACATTCTGAGTATCCTCCTGCAAATTGTAGCTTCCAATATAATAATGCCACACTTCGGCGGGAAAGTCCACCTTATTTTATGAAAATCGCCCATCAAAAGCCGTGTCTTGCAGAAATTCACGTTTTCCTGTATAATAGAAACCAAGCAAGGGAGGTCTTATTATGTCCGAAATCACAAAGCGTGCTTTGGAGGCATCGCTCAAAAACCTGCTGCTGCAGAAGCCGCTGAATAAAATCACCATCAACGATATTGCCGAGGACTGCGGCATCAACCGTATGACCTTCTATTATCATTTCAAGGATATCTACGACCTTGTCGAATGGTCGTGTGAGGAGGACGCTGCCCGCGCCCTGGCAGGCAAAAAGACCTACGAAACATGGCAGCAGGGTCTTTTACAGATTTTTGAAGCCGTGCAAAACAATAAGCCCTTTATCCTAAACGTCTACCGCTGCGTCAGCCGCGAACAGGTAGAAAATTATCTGTACCGCCTGACCTATGACCTGCTGGAGGGTGTGGTTGAGGAACAGGCACAGGGTATGTCCGTGCGCGTTGAGGATAAGGCCTATATTGCCACGCTCTACAAGTATATGTTTGTAGGACTGATGCTGGACTGGATCAAATCCGATATGAAGGAATCCCCGCAGAAGATGGTAAAGCAGCTGGAGCAGGTCATCCACGGCAGCATCAACGCCGCCTTGCAGCGCCTGCGCACCGATAAGCCATAAGCTGTTTTTATCAAACGCACCCGAATGATAAAAAATTATACACCTATGCGCCCCGTGATGAAACTTTTATCACGGGGCGTTTTCTGCTGATTGTGACCGGGCATACTATATGGTATCCTTTAGACATCAAAAGAAGCACAAGGCAACACCTGAAAGGAGAACCATTATGTATTATTCCAGCGGTAACTACGAAGCCTTTGCCCGTCCCAAAAAGCCCGACGGCGTGGACAATAAATCGGCTTACATCGTCGGCAGCGGTCTGGCTGCCCTGACCGCCGCCTGCTATCTGGTGCGCGATGGTCAGATGAAGGGCGAACACGTCCATATTCTGGAAAAGGGAACCCTGCCGGGCGGTGCCTGCGATGGCTACAAGTTTGAAAATCTCGGCTACGTTATGCGCGGCGGTCGTGAGATGGACAACCATTTCGAGGTTATGTGGGATTTGTTCCGCTCCATTCCTTCGATTGAAACCGAGGGCGCAAGCGTTCTGGATGAGTATTACTGGCTCAACAAGGAGGACCCCAACTACTCTCTTTGCCGTGCCACCGTCAACCGCGGCGAGGACGCCCACACCGACGGCAAGTTTGACATCTCCGACAAGGGCGCCATGGAGATCATGAAACTGTTCTTCACCCCCAACGAGGATCTGCAGGACAAGCGTATCACCGACTTTTTTGACGATGAGGTGCTGAAATCCAACTTCTGGCTGTACTGGCGCACGATGTTTGCCTTTGAGAACTGGCACAGCGCCCTGGAAATGAAGCTGTATATCCAGCGCTATATCCACCACATCGGCGGTCTGCCCGACTTTACCGCGCTGCGTTTTACCAAATACAACCAGTACGAGTCAATGATCCTGCCCATGGTCAAGTATCTGGAAAGCCATAACGTCCAGTTCCACTACGGCGTGCAGGTCACCAATGTCGAATTTGACTGCACCGACCCCAAGCACAAGCTGGCGCGCCGCATTGACGTCATTGCCGACGGCAAGAAGGACTGCATCGACCTGACCGAGAACGACCTTGTCTTTATCACCAACGGCGGCTGTGTCGAAAATTCCTCGATGGGCAGCCAGAACACCCCCGCCGCGTACAACACCGAGCTGAAAGAAGGCGGCGGCTGGGATATGTGGCGCAAGATTGCCGCGCAGGACCCCTCCTTCGGTCACCCGGACAAGTTCTGCCACGACCCCGAGCAGACCAACTGGATGAGCGCCACCGTTGAAACGCTGGATCAGCGCATCATCCCCTATATCAAGAACATCTGCAAGCGTGACCCGTTCACCGGTCACGTTGTCACCGGCGGCATTGTCACCGTCAAGGATTCCAGCTGGCTGATGAGCTGGACGATCAACCGCCAGCCGCAGTTCCGCGACCAGCCCAAGGATCACTGCCTGGTGTGGGTGTACTCCCTGTTCACCGACAAGCCCGGCGATTTCATCAAGAAGCCCATGCGCGAATGCACCGGCAAGGAAATCTGCATGGAGTGGCTGTACCACATCGGCGTACCCGTTGACCAGATCGAGGACATGGCGGAGCACAGCGCCAACACCGTGCCTGTTATGATGCCGTATATCGACGCCTTCTTTATGCCGCGCGCCTACGGTGACCGCCCCGATGTTGTGCCTGCCGGCAGTGTGAACTTTGCCTTCCTCGGTCAGTTTGCCGAGACCCCGCGCGACACGATTTTCACCACCGAGTATTCCATGCGCACCGGCATGGAGGCCGTCTACACCCTGCTGAACGTTGACCGCGGCGTACCCGAGGTCTGGGGCAGCGTGTTTGATGTGCGCGACCTGCTGAACGCCACCGTTAAGCTGCGCGACGGCAAAAAAGCCACCGATATGAAAATGAATATGGTGGAGCGTCTTGCCGTCAAGAAAGCCCTTAGCAAAATAAAGGATACCGATATTGAAAAGTTGCTGAAAGCCTACAAGGTTATCTGACTTATACCTGCTGTGCGGGAGCTGCCCTTTGGGGCAGCTCCCGTTTTTTGTCTTGCAACAAATCGGCAACATTCTGTGGTATAATAAGAAAAAGGAGGGTTTTTCATGAAAAGCATTTTTCGCAAATCTGCCTGTATCGCGTTATCTCTGCTGCTTTTAGCGGGCTGTACCCCTGCGGCAGGCTCATCGCTGCCCACATCAGGGGCAACCCAAGCGCCGCCTATGACAGAACCTGCCGCATCTGCGCCCGCGCAATCTCCAGCCATAACGGAAACACCCGTTCCCTCCCCTAACAGTGGCGACTTGACCGCCGACAGCGAACCTGTGGAAGATTTTGCTCTGCGCTTTGCCACGTTTTTTCAACACCCCGCTGAGGACAGCACCCAACTGCCCACCGCATACTATCTGCCCTATTTTCTCTTGCTGCAAACCTATCTTTCCCATCCGGAAGGCACTTACGCCGAGAAGGATTACTTTCTGCAAATTCCCGAGGCGGATCTTCGGAAAACCGCACAGGAGGTTTTGGGGCTGGAAAACCTTGACCTTTCGCAGCTTACCGAGTGGCCGTTTGGCAAGCCCTCGGACGATTGCTATCCCTTTTCACTGGAAACCGAACTACCCTATCTGGACGCCAAACCGGCAGGTGTAACGTACACTGACGGGGGAACCCGCGTTCAGGTGGATTTTGTTATTGGTGACAGCCAGTATGAGGACTCCTCCCACGAGGTACGCACGATGCATTACTGTTTCCGTGTCATAGATGGCGGAAACAGCTACCAATTTATTTGTTCCTATTAAATCAAACCGCCTCCGAATTTTTCGGAGGCGGTTTTTGTAATGTTCTTATTCTTTTTAGGCAATCAGGTTAAAGCCCATAATAACCAGCCCCAGCACGACCAGTACCACACCCGTCGCACGGTTCAGCGTGGCAGGCTCTGCCCTGTTGGCAAATACGGCGGCGATGCGCGCCCACAGCAACGTGAACACGACGCACAGCGCAAAAACCGTCCAATCCGGCGCACCGCCGATGGCAAAGTGTGAGACTGCGCCCGTCAATGCCGTAAAGGTCATAATAAATACGCTGGTACCTACGGCGGTTTTCAGCTCATAGCCCAGAACACTGGTCAGAATCAGCAGCATCATCATACCGCCGCCCGCGCCCACAAAGCCGCAGATAAAGCCGATAAGCATCCCGCACAAAACCGACTGTACGGCGCGTTTTTTGGCAGAAACATTCTGCATGGCTTCCTTGGTGGTCATGACGGGGCGCACAATAAACTTGACGCCCAGCAGGAAGGTCATAAATACCGAGAAGCTGCCCATGGTTGCCGACGGCAGCAGGCTGGCAATATAGCTGCCCACAACCGTAAAGGTCAGCACGCTCGCCATCATAATCAGACCGTTTTTGATATCCAGATTTTTATTTTTGTGGTAGGTGTAGGCGGAAACCGCGCTTGCCAGCACGTCAGAGGACAGCGCTATGCCCACCGCCATATACGGATCCATGTGCAAAAAGGTGATGAGCATCGGGCTGATGACCGCCGCCGCGCTCATACCCGCAAAGCCCGTGCCAAGCCCGGCACCCATACCGGCGAAAAAGGTAACCAACAAGGTAATGATCCACTGCATTTAACCGTTCTCCTTCATCATTTTGTCCAGATTGTTTTCAATTTTCCCCAAGGCGGCAAAAAATGCTTCCCGGGTTGCTTCGTCCATATTTTCAAACATGGCGGTTTGAAACTCCGCCTGCTTTTGCCGTCCGCGCGCAATGACTGTCTGCGCTTTTTCGGTGCAGGCTAGCTCTGTCTTGCGCCGATCCCCCTGCACAGGCAGACGCACCAGATACCCTTCATCGACCAGTCGGTTCACATTGACTGACACAAGGTTTGCCTTGATATGCCGCACCTCCACCACATCGCAGGCGGTCTTGTAGCGGGGATTGTTGGCAAGAAACAGCAGGATATCCAGCGCCGTCTGCGGCAGCCCAAGCTCTGCACACAGCGGCTTGCAAAAGGTACTGTAGGCAAGGGATGTCTTTTGTAAAATCTCGATGCCGGCGTACATGGACTCGCTTCCTTTCATTTTTAGATAGTTCAATTTTGAAGTATATAGTAGCACGGCTTTCCCGCTTTGTCAAGCACCGCAATCAAAAAAACTGCCCATCGGGCGTGTGCCGATAAGACAGTAATTTGAGAAAATTACGAAATTGGCAACTGCGAAACAGGCGACATTCAACTTCGGTTGGATGCCGCCTGTTTTTACATCTAAGGGTTGAGAATCACCTGTTTTTTGCGCTGTTAAGCAAGGATAACGAAAAGGGTGAAATAGTTATCGCCTCTGTGCGGTTCTTTTGTGAAACAGCGAATCGCTGCATAGCGGATACCGTTCGCTGGGGAGTGCGTATATTTACGATTGTGCAAAACACCCCACAAAACCGCAAAGTCGATAGGCGGGTATTTCGATGCAGAGTATGTTCGACACGGTGGAAACTGAAAATCAACTTTCATTCGCAGAAAGGTTACATTTTAGGGTGTTAAATTCCGAGTATTCTATTGAAAACAGAGCTATCCTTGTGATAAAGTATGTGTACACACTAACAGTCGGGATACAGGGCAAGGAGTAACCAAGTGAGAATACAACATAAAAACCTAACAATCCGCCAAGCCGAGGTTACCGATGCGAAGCAGCTTGCCGCTTGGTGGAATGATGGTGCTGTGATGGCACACGCAGGCTTTCCCAACGGTCTGGGAACGACCGAGGAAGAAGTTGTAAAAGGGCTTAGAAATGGTCTTCTGGTCGTTGAGGAAAGCGACCGTCTGATTGGCGAGTGCAATTACCACAATGCGTCAGATGGAGTTGCAGAAATTGGCATTAAGATCTGCGAAACCGATTGTCAGAACCGTGGTGTTGGCAGAAAGGTTTTGAGTATGCTGATCAGTTGGTTGTTCAGAAACGGCTATGCCAAAATCATCCTCGATACGAACTTGACAAACACAAGAGCGCAGCACGTTTACGAATTACTTGGATTCCGCAAGGTACGAACCAATATCGATTCTTGGAAAGACCAGTTCGGTCGGCTTCAATCATCGGTTGATTATGCGCTGGTTGAGCAGGATTTTGTCAGTTATGAGTGAAGGATACACCTATGCCGAATAAAGCAGATCGCAAGCGACCGATACAGGTCAAATTCTTTGTAGATGAGAAGGTCTTGGCTTAATAAAAGAAAAAATGACAGCACTGAAACTGTGTGCAGAGGTAGAAGAACCATGAACCAAGATATGTGCGTAGTCTGTGACGATGGGATTTTGAATATTCGTGTCGGCGCAATCATAATGAAAAAAGGAAAGATTTTGATGGTTGGCAATGACAGAGACTATCTCTACTCCGTTGGCGGCAGGGTAAAATTCGGTGAAACAGCAGAAGAGGCTGTCGTCCGTGAAGTGTTGGAGGAAACAGGTGTTCAGATGGAAATTGACCGCCTTGGCTTTGTGCATGAAAACTACTTCTATGGCGACGTGCCTTCCAATCGGAACAAGCTGATTTATGAGATTTCGCTTTTCTTCTATATGAAAGTGCCTGACGCTTTTGCACCGATCAGCGAAAGCTTTATGGAAGATAACAGCAAAGAACACTTGGTGTGGGCTTCGCTCGATGAGGACATTAAGATATATCCGGAATTCTTCAAGACCGAATTGAAGAATCCAACAGACACAGTAAAGCTTTTCACTACGGACAAGAGATAAATTAACAGGGATAGGATAGCATTTATGCCAGACAACAGGAATCGCAAGCGACCGATACAGGTCAAATTTTTTGTGGACGAAAAAGGGCTTGCTGCCATCAAGCAGCGAATGATGGAGTCCGGCACGGATAATCTTAGTGCCTATCTTCGCACCATGGCTATGGAGGGGACTTTTCCAACTGCCGATGGCGAGAAAATCTCTAAACAGGGAGAACCACAAAAGTCGTGACTGTCTTATTACGATTTTTAAGAGGAACAGCACCAACGGTGCGCAGCCAATTTCTTTAGAATTGTTAAAGGGTTTGGGATGGTCTCACCTGTCGGCTCGGTCAAGCGCTTCAAAATGCATTGCATTTTGAGGTCGCCACTGGCGACCCGCGCCCCAACAAGTTTTTGCACGAGTGGGTACCGCCGTGCATTGCTTGCTAACTCCATTTATGGGGTTAGCAAGCAAACTGGATTTTGTAAAAATCGCAGAGGGTACATATCGAATACAACCTCGTGGGCTACATCCCCGTGGACGAGCTGATAAAAGCGGAACAGGCATGACCGAAATCATGCCTGTTCCAAGAAATTTGATTTTACTGTCTTACCAGCAGGGAGCTTAGGGGCAACTTTTTACAATAGCTCCAATTCCAGAATATCTTCAATTGCCAGGGTCGTACCGTCCGTCAGCACCAGCTGTCTTTCATATTCCAGCAGCTTCTTGACTCTGCCCTCGGTGCGGCGGTAGCTGCCGCCCTCCTTGCGGTCGTCAGGCACAAAATGGGTGATGGCTACCGCAGGTTGTCGGGACAGATTTTCGCGCAGGTACTGCAGTTTTTTGTCCAGCTCCGCCTGCTCGTATTCATCGGGTATCATACGTCTTTCGGTCAGGCGCGCGCTTTCCTGCAAGGCTGCATCCAGCCCTGTCAGTGCCGCAAACGGCGAAAACTGCGCCGCTCGATCCTGCCGGGATATCCGCGGATGCCGTTCCGATGTCGGATGCGGCAGGTGAATGATGTCATCGTACTTGCCCATTATGCCTTATGTCCCCCAATCTGCGCATTGCGCTGCATGGCGGTCGCACCCTCCTGCAGATCCATCCCCTTTACAATGGCATTTTTGCCGAATTTTTTCTTGATGGACAGCATTGCCTGTTGGCGGCGGCGCTCACGTTCCATTTCTTTTTGTTCCTCGGCATACTGCGCCTGCGCCTTTTCCGTCACCGAGAAAAAATCCAACTGCTCACTGGCTTCCGCTTCACGGGCGGACTGCTCGGTCAGAACATTGTTGGCAACCAGATTCAGCCGCCGCACCAGCAGTTTTTTGTCCACAATATGGTCATACAGCGCGGTGACAGCCTCCATAATTTGCCGGGTCGAAGAGGTGTACCCCGCCAGATTTGCCGTGCCATGGGCGTGCTTGGGTACCTTGCGCCCGTACATATCCGTGGTCACAGCACCGTGATACTGTTTGCGCCGCTCCGGGTCGGTCAGATTTTCAATATCATAGCCCACCGTCAGCACCATCTGCTTGGTCATCAGCCCTTTATCGACCAACTCCAGCACAAGGGCATCCGCCATCTCGCGTACAATCAGCCGCGCCTGTTCAAACTCAGTGGCGCAGTGCAGCACCTGCCCACCGCCGATGCTGGTGGCAGACGGCTTGTATGCCCTGATGTCCGCAAGGGTACACGGCTCCCACCCCCACGCATGGTCGATCAAAAGCTCGGCGTAGGTGCCGAACAGGCGGTAAAGCAGCTCCTCGTTATAGAAATCGCTTTCCTTTCCCACGGAACATCGTGCCACATCGCCCATGGTATACAGCCCGTGCGCCTCCAGTTTTTTGGCATAGCCGCGCCCGACCCGCCAGAAATCTGTCAGTGGTTTGTGTTCCCACAACAGGCGGCGATAGCTCTGCTCATCCAATTCAGCAATGCGCACGCCGTTTTTGTCCGGCGGGATATGCTTAGCCTGCACGTCCATCGCCACCTTGGCAAGATACAAATTACTGCCGATGCCCGCTGTGGCGGTGATGCCGGTCACGCGCAGAATTTCCAAGATCAGCTTCATGGCGAAATCGTGGGCAGTAAGGTTGTACAGCTTTAAATAGGACGTTGCATCAATGAATACCTCGTCAATAGAATAGCTGTGGATATCCTCCGGCGCGACAAACTGCAAATAAATGCTGTAGATTTGGGTGCTTTTGGCAACATAATGGCTCATCTGTGGCGGTGCAATAATGTAATCCAGCTCATATTCCGGGTGCAGCGCCAGCTCCGGTGCGCTGGCACTTTTGCCGACAAATTCCCGTCCGGGCGCCTTTGTGCGCCGCCATGCGTTGGCCTGCCCCACCTTTTGCACAACTTCAAACAACCGCGCACGCCCCGGTATGCCGTATGCCTTCAGGGACGGCGAAACCGCCAGACAGATGGTCTTTTGTGTGCGGGCGGCATCCGCCACCACCAGATTGGTGGTAAGGGGATCCAGACCGCGCTCTACACATTCTACCGACGCGAAAAAGGATTTCAAATCAATGGCAAGATAGGTTTTTTCCTGCAAGTCTGCTCTCCCCTTTCGCTCAAAATTACAACCAAACGTTGTAAACAGTATAGCATTTTGGGAGGTTTGTGTCAATTCCGGGTATAAAAAACCGCCCGCACGATATGCGGACGGCAACCGATTTACACAAGCCCGCGAATCAAAATCACGGCAATCAAAACCGGCAAAATATATTGGAAATACAGTTTCAGACAGCGGGGCATACGCAGCCCGCTGCCGGTGTTGCACTCCTGCAAATAGCGGTCGTACCCCCAGCCCCAATGGCTGACACAGAACAACAGGTACACAAGGCTTCCGGCAGGCAGCAGCAAATTGCTGACAAGGAAATCCTCAAAATCCAGCACGGTGCTGCCTGCCCCCAAGGGCTGCAGCGCACCCCATACATTATAACCCAGCGCACAGGGCAGCCCCAGTATCGCAAGCCCCACAGCGCCCACCACGCAGGCACGGCGGCGGCTCCAGCCCAACTGCTCGCACAGGGCAGCAATCAGGTTTTCAAATACCGCCAGCACCGTAGAGAAGCTGGCAAAGGTCATAAACAGGAAAAACAACGTTCCCCACAGTCGTCCGCCCGCCATATTGACAAAGACCTTGGGCAGCGTGATAAAGATCAGCTGCGGACCTGCATCAGGCGAAACGCCGTAGGAAAAACAGGCGGGAAAAATAATCAAACCTGCGCAGATGGCAACAAAGGTATCCAGTGCGCAAATACGCGCCGCCTCGCCGGACAAGCTGTATCGGCGATCCATATAGCTGCCGAAAATCTCCATAGCGCCGATGCCAAGGCTCAGCGTAAAGAACGCTTGGTTCATGGCAGCGGAAACCACATTGCCGATCCCCTGTTCCATCGCACGTTGCCAATCCGGCAGCAGGTAGAACACCAGTCCTTGCTTGGCACCCGGCAAGGTCAGGCTGTGTCCCACCAGCACAAGGATCAACAGCAGCAGAGCGCTCATCATCCATTTGCCGATACGTTCCAAACCGCCCTGCAGACCGCGTGCACAGACAACAAAGCCCAGCACGGTCACCAGCACCATCCAGAACACCTGCTCGCCCGCGTTGCTCAGCATAGTTGGGAATATCTCCCCTACTGCGTCCGGCGGTACAGCGGCAAACCTTCCGGTCAAGAACTTAAAAAAGTAATCCACCATCCAGCCGGAAACGGTGGTGTAATACATCATCAGCAATGCACAGCCCGTGATGCAAAACCAACCGTGCAGATGCCATTTACTGCCCTTGGGTTCCAGCGCACGGTATGCCTGTACAGCACTGCCGTGTCCGGCGCGACCCACTGCCAATTCCATGGTTAAAACGGGCAGCCCCATTATAATAAGGAACAGCAGGTAAAACAGTACAAACACCCCGCCGCCATATTGTCCCGTTACCGTGGGGAACCGCCAGACATTGCCGATACCGATAGCGCAGCCCGCGCTGACAAGAATAAACCCGAGCCGGGAGGCAAACCCCTCCCGCGTTTTTTGTGTTTCCATATCGATCTCCCTCTTTTTTAAAATGTGACTCTATTATACTGCGCTGCCGTACCGCCTGCAAGGGTTTTGCCCTCAAAACCTTTTTGATAAGGTTGTCCATTCTTTTGCATGGGGCAAGCGTTTTTACCCTGCGCAAGGTTGCCACATTTATCTGTAATTAATCTGGTTCTTATGGGAAATATCTCATAGTTGCTTTTATGTTTTATTATATAACTGTTTGTCTGTATATTCCCTTTGGTGTTCTCCCCCTGCCCTGCTTATTTTGTTTACCGCTGCCTTCAGAGTTGCAAACTTACGCAGTTTTGCTTTTTTCCTGCGTGGATTTGCAACTGCCAACCTGCGTAAAATTGCAACTGCTTCCTTGCCATACCGGAGGATTTCTTTCTCAACATAGTTGTCATTTCACGCAGGTTTATGTATTTTGAAGAATGGATTATCGCTTTTAGCGGCGTTCTTATTATACACCCTGTATTACTTCTTGTTATTATAACTATATGTACTTGTTCATTGTACTGGTATCTCACCGTCTTGCCCTTTCCTGCCCGACCTTATTACTTAGTTGCGAAACAAGGGTTCCTCTTTGGTGTTGCCAATTACACAGGTTTATTCTGTGCGAAGCTGTTTTCAGTAATAATTTCTTTAAAAGTTATGATTTAAGTTTACATTTCGTTTATTTCTCTTTAAATACAACAAATCGTATTTCCGCATATGCCAAATTGGGTGCAATTTCACGCAGGGCGTCTTATTTTTTACCTTTTTCTTGCAGTTGCAACTCTACGCAGGTTATGTCATTCGCTTGCCTTGATATATAAAACCTCCTCTTTTTCAAGTATCCTGCGTAGAATTGCAACTGTTCTTCAAATATAGTGTTGTTAATTCACGCAGGATGCCATTTATAATTATCGCTGTATCGTTATTTTATTTTCAACTGCTATGTATATTATCGTTGTAATCCCGCACAGGTTTTATCCCTGGCAAACGACCTATTTTTATCGTAGGGACGTTTCTATTCCTTCGTTTTTTTCCAGTTGCCAATTGCGCAGGGTATAGCTTTTGTTTCTTATAATTTTTCTTTTCCATATAGTTGCAATTTTACGCAGGACAAAGCATTTATCTGTCCCCTCCCCTGCTGTTGCAATTGTCCGCAGGTTGCAATAGCAAGCAGTTTTCGATTGCAATTCCCCGCAGGAAACCGTTGCCTTTTTCACAGGACGCTATTGTCAATCTGCGCAGGAACTACTATATTACTAAAATAATAAAATTATAAAGCTATAATACAAAATCAAAAGCGAAATAGGTTGAAAAAGCCATCAAAAATATTTTTTCTTTCCTTTTGGGTTGCAATTTTACGCAGGATTGTGAAAAAATAGGCCTCAATACCACAAGATATAGTATGTCTGCGCGCCTTGACAACCTAAAATTCCTAAAAGGACACAGAAAATTATAAAAAACCCGCTAACCTGCGTAAAGTTGCAATTCTTGCATAACATCACAGGATGTGGTACAATAAACCTACTTTTACGGAGGGGGTCAGTATGACGAATAAGAAAATTTCCGACATAGCTACGGAGAACGACCTGCAAACGGAAAAAAAGGATAACCTCATCGTTACGTTTGAGGAACGCGGCAACCAGACGATCGTCCGCAAATCCAACGATTTGGTTCAGTTGACCCGCAATAATCTGACACTCTCCCAGCAGCGCCTGATGCTGCATATATTTTCGATGATCAAGCCGGAGGACACGGAGCTGCCATCTTATGAGCTGTCGGTGTATGATTTTATCAAGCTCAGCGGTATGAACCCCCACAGCGGCGCGCTGTATAAGCAGGTTCGCCGCAATATCGAGGAATTGGCGAACGCCCCGGTGCAGTGGATCAAAAACAGCGGAACCACTACAGTAGAGACCTTCCGCTGGATCAATAAGGTTCGTATTGACGAAAAAAAAGCACGAATGACCATCACGCTGGACCCCGTGCTAAAGCCCCATTTGGTGCAGCTGAAAACCCTGTACACCACAATGGATATCACCTACACGATGAATATGCGCAGCACCTACAGCATTCGCATCTATGAGCTTTGCAAGAGCTATCAAAACCTGTATCTCAAGAAAAAATCAGACGGTGAAGCGTTGATTTGGAACTTGAATATGCTGTATGAGCAGCTTTCGTATACAGCGAACAGTTGGTCGGGCTTCCGCCGTTTTGCCTTAGATAAAGCAAAAAGTGAGATCAACGGGCATACCGATATTGTATTTGACTATGAGGTCAACGAGAAAAAGGGACAGAAGGTACTATCCCTTGCTGTGACCATTGAGCCGGAGGATGAGGAGGTCGCGCGGGAAAATCTTGAAAAAATCAACAAGCGCGCCAACCGAAAGAGCAAAAAGCGCAAGGCACTGGTGTTGGATGACAAGGATACGGACGATCAGACGCTGATTACCTTCGACTATGTCAGTGCGCCGGAAACCTCTATCCCCTATTCCTTTGGCAAGGACAGAACCAGCCTGAAAAAGGAAATCGAGGTAAAGGCACGCTTAGAGCAGCTGCAAAAGGAACTCGGCCCGCAGGAATATAACGCGGTACTGCTGATTTTGGACATCTTAGCGACTGCCTGCTGCACGATCCGCCCCGGTGACCAAGCCGAGGATGGCGGCAACGTAGAGGTCTTTGGGCGTATGAACGCCATCATTCTCGACTGCGGCGGGCTTACCCAGTGGCTGCGCGGCGTTGCCCCCCGCTATGCTGCGGAAATCATTCCCGCAGCGCAGAGTAAAAAGGCGCCGGTTCCCTATTTAACCAAGATTCTTTTGGAGGATATGGACAATTACCGCGTCTATATTTTCAAGGCGGGCAGCACGACCCAGACGGTGCCGGCTGACGAAAAAGCTCAGATGTATGAGGCGGAATTTGCCGAGGCGGACGAGGATAATCAGCCTTTAGCCGGGCATTTAAAGCCGGAGGATGCACAGACCAAGAAACAGATGGAGGACGCACTGCGCATTGCCGCCAAGGAGGAAACCCTTTTGCCGATGCTGAGCAGCGGGCAGCAGGACGCCTACAACGATATTGTCAAGTTGGCTGCTTATTTTTGCCGCCGCAACCAAAAAGGCAAGGATGACGGTATGATGAGCGGCAAGGCAAATATGCAGTTTGTCAATAGCTTGAACGCTGTCATTGACAAATACGGCAGTTTGGAGCGGTTGTTTGCAACGCTGGCTAAAAAACTGGATTACGATGTGTTCTGGAAGGAATGTGCCAAAAGCAATCGCATTAAAAACGCACAGGGGCTGTTCCAGACCATTGTAGAAAAGGGACTTTTGTTCCCGGAGATGGTCATCCGTGAAGGACAAACCCATCAGCCGCAGAAGGAATCCAAGGCAGAAAGCTGGGCTGGCGGCGGCTGGGCAGATGCTTTTGAGGAATAACAGCAACTAAGAGATAAAATCGACTAATAAATAAGCAACTTTACCATAAAGCAAATTCTGACATAAAAGGAAATTACTTTATGGTAAAATTATTTTAACAGCAACGAAGAGATATTTCTGAATTGGCTTGCACTATGCCGGATTTGCTGATATAATAGAACCAAAGAGGTTGAACAGCAACTAAGAGATAACAGCCAAACAGAATCGGAGGCTACAAATGGGCTATTGTATTTCGGTTTGTATCGAAAAAGGCGGCGTTGGCAAAACGGTGACCGTTACCAATATGGCAGCACTTATGGCACAAAGCGGGAAAAAAGTGCTGGTTGTTGATATGGACGCACAGGGCAACTGCACCTACACGCTGACAGGTGCCCGCGTTACCGACAGCCGCTTTGCCCGCTGCGGCGTATATGATATGCTGCGAGCCTACGGCATTTCCGGCGCAGAAAACTATGTTTCCCGCACAGAGTTTGCAGGGATTGATATTATTCCCGCCAACGCCAATACGCCCATGGCTTCCCGCCAGCTGCAAATTCTGGCACAGTCCGAAAACGAGAGCATCAACTCTTTTTTGGCAATGAGCCTTGCCCAAGTGGCAGAAAATTACGACTATGTGTTAATTGATACGCCGCCGTCCCGTGACTTGATGGTAACAAACGCATTGGTGGCAAGCGACTTTGTGCTGATTCCCTGCGTGTGTGACGATTACAGCCGGGATAGCGTGTACCGCACAATCGGTATGTGCCGCGACCTTGAAAAGGATGAGGGCGTGCCGATCGATATTTTGGGCATCCTTTTGACGATGGTAGAAAAAACAGCGCTGACAGAGGTGATCCGGGATGAGCTGCGTTCCGGTCAATTCGGAGATAAGTTGTTCAAAGCAGAAATCCGTAAGGGACAGGCTGTCAAGGACAGCACTCGGCTGGGGGCGCCGGTTGTTTTGTGCGCCCGCACCAGCAACCCTGCCAAGGACTATGTAAAAGCATACGAGGAATTGGAAAGCCGTATCCGTGAAAAGGAGGCGTAAGCCATGGCAAGTAAGTTGGACCGCCTGAAGAACAAGGGCTTTAAGAACACTGAAAATCCGCTGGAAAGCATCGTGCGCGGCGACCAGGAGCCGGGCGGCGAGTACATGGAATTGAATATTGATGATATCGAGGTAAACCCTGACAACGATATTTACCGTGAGGCTGACACGGAGGAAGAAATCGTACTGCTTGCCAACGATATCAAGCGCAGCGGGCTTTTGCACAACCTTGTGGTATGCCCCAAGACCGGAACCGCCAACCGATATGTGCTGTTAAGTGGTGAACGCCGCCTGCGCGCCTTGCTGTATTTGGTAGAACAGGAGCGCCGTGAGCAGGAGGAAAAGAATCTGCCCAAGGTGATGAGCAACTGGCAGAAGGTGCAGTGCAAGGTGCTGCGCAATTTGTCGGATACCGAAAAAGTCGTGTATCTGGATTCCGCCAACCTGCAGGTGCGCGGCGGCTTTAATAACGAAAAGGTGTTTCGCAAGGCATCGCAGCGCTTTGTGGAAAATTTGCAGAAGGAGCCGTTCAACCTCAGCGAGGGTGAGGCAAAGAAACAGCTGAAGGAAATCAGCCCCATGAACGCAAAAACCATCGATAAAGCGTTGGATATCCAAAAATATCTCGACGAAGGACTGCGAGAATTGCTGGATGCCGGCTTCTTGAGCCGTGCCGAGTGCGAGTATTATCTGCGCCTTGATGAAAACGAACAAAAAAAGGCGGCGGATGTCTTTGAAAAAATCAAAAAGATGAACCCGCTGCTGCCGGAGCGCAAGAAAATCAAAAAGAGTATGACACAGGCACTGACCGAGCTTGTGACCATTGCGGATATAGAGGAACGGAATCGCGCCTTTGCCAAGGCGGTGCAGGAGGCAGAGGAAGCCGTGGCGGCGGCAAAGCCGGCGGGTGGGAAAATCACCAGCACGGATAAGGATCACAATTTTATTGCCGGCAAAGTGCCTATGACGACCAAGAAGCTGACGCGCATCGCAAAGGCAAAGAATATGCGCCAGAAAATCGAAACCTACACACCGGAGGATCGCGCAGCTATGGCTGCCCAGCTGAGGGAGCTGATTGAGGCGTCACAAAAGCTGGTAGATTTGATCGAGTCGGTATAATACGGCAGGGGAGGGGAGTGCTTGAGGCAGCGAATCGTCATGCGACTGCATCTGGATATGCAGGAAATTTTGGAGCGCGAAGCCGTTTGGCGCGGAACCAAGGTCGGTACCCTGACAGCGGATATCCTGCACAGCGAGGCGAAAAAAGCAAAAAAACAGGGAATCAGCAACTATGAGATGCATCCCTTGCGGGATATCTATGTACCCTCCAACAGTACAATAGAGAAAACGGCAGGGAATCAAATCTCCATATTTCTGACAGATGAGGATTTGGAAACGTTACAGCAGCTCACACAGCGCCCCGGCAACAATGGCATACGCATTGTGAACGGTCGGCGCCGCACGACCTATCGGTATGTGATTCCCGGTATGCTGTTGAACGACCCCATTTTTGCCGAACTGACAAAACCCCGCGCGCCGGAACAAAAGTAAAAAGCAGCCCTTTCTGCACGTCTGGCAGGAAGGGCTGCTTTTTTGGTCAATTGTTGCGGCTGCACTTTTCGGCATCGATCGCCAGCACTACCATCAAGGCGGGCAGGGCATCGCACGGGTCGGTCACATCAATACAGTAGGTGTCAGACCATTGCAAAAGCTCCTTGCTGACGGTTGCGGCAACAAGACCCTGTGCGGTCAGAATCTGGTAATCCCACTCCCAGAAATCACCCTGAACTTGCCAGCCGTTGCAATCTACGGTAAAAACCGGGCGGAACAGGGTGAATTCCTTGGAGATGCAGCCGATGTAGTCTTCCCCCAGAAACAGCTCAAATTTGGGCAGAAAGGTGAAAACGCGCTCCTTTACGGTGCCGACCTCGCAGCCGTCGGCATCGAAAATTTTCAGGCAATGCCCCCAGGAAAGCTGCCCTTTGACGGTGTACAGAACAGAGCCGTCCTCAGCGTAGATATCGTAGGAATCAAACCAAGAGAAAATACGCTGGCGAAATAACATCTGCATAACAAATCCCCCTGAATCCTTTTGTCGTAATTATAGCAAATTGCGGAAAAATTGCAACAAAAATCGGCGGACAAAAAGTTGTCAGCCGATTTGTACGGTGTTATGTCAGAAATGAAGCAGGGATTTTTCCAGCTCTGCCAGTGCAGCAGGGGTGTCGGCATCGCGCAGCTCGCAGTCGGGGCAGGGAAGAAGATGCACTGCGTCCGGATGCCGCTGCAGTACCTCGCTGCCGCCGCCCTTGGTAAGGTGCAGAAGCTCGTCAAAATAATCCCGTCCGAACAGCACGGGGCTGCCGCCGCCGCTGCTGCCGCTTGTGCGCCAAATGGCGTGCGGGTCAGCCAACAGCAGCAGGGAGGAAAGGCTCTCGGCGCTGAAAAGCGGCTGGTCACCGGGCAAAAAAAGGCAGGCCTGCAGCTGCGGGCATTGCTGCAAAAGGGCAGACAGTCCCAAACGCACGGTGTCGCTGCGGTGGGGTTCGCTGTGCAGCAGAACCGGGCGGTGCTGCGTTTGGCAAAGCGCCTGTACATCGTCGTGGCGGGTCACCGTAAGGTCCGCTGCAAACAGCCCGGAACCAGCCAGCGTGAGGGCGCATTGTATCAGGGGCTGCCCGTCAAAATCCGCCAGCAGTTTGTTGCTGCCGAAACGCCGCCCCAGCCCGGAGGCCATGACCACGCAGCCAACGGCAGGAAAGGGGATATCCAGATCCAGCAAAAATACGTCGGGGCGGCTGCGCAGACGGCTCAAAAAGGGCGTATCCCGTTTGCGCAGAACCGCCAATACGCGCTTTGTGTCCAGAAGTGCCTCTACGGACGCGCAGAAGGGCGTGCAGGCGCTTTCGAGATATCCCAGTTCATCCAGCAGCGCCCACGCGCAGGGAGCCTCTGCGGCGGCCTGCAGCGCGGGAATGCCCACAGACAAAAACCCCTCTTCGACACAGCGCATACCCAGACCGGGCTGACGGCTCCGGGTGGCGGCGCCGATGATGCCGCTGCGCCCGGTGGTAAGATCCTGCAGGGTGACACAGGTCTGGGGCGTGACATGGGTCGCAAACCCCGGCACGGGGGCATCTGCCAGCAGCGGCAGCAGCTGGCGCGCCAGCGTGCTTTTGCCCGCACCGCGGCTGCCGGTAAGAAACAGGTGTCTTTTACGGCTGACCTCCAAAGACCGTATGATAGATCTCGCGGTTGGCTTGGCTGCAGGCATCACGATACACCTCGTACTTGTGCAAAAATGTTTCGGCTTCGGGGGTCAGACGGCTTCCACCGCCGCCCCTGCCGCCAATGGTTTTTTCGGTCAGGGCAAAGCCCAGCTCGGCTTCGGCGCGTTTGACGATCGCCAGCGCCTTGGAGTAGGAAAGCCCCATCTGCTGCGCCGCGCTGCGCAGCGAGCCGGTTTCGCCGATCAGCTGCAGCAGGCACATCGGACCGTTGCCGAAAAACCGGTGACCGGTATCGTCACAGAGAAAAGCGTGTATGGCAGGCTTCATAAAAACACCTCAATTCGTCTTGGGCAGCAAAACCAAGCGGGGCTGCCCGGCAGAATCCGTTACGCGGAGCAACTGCACGGGACCGAAAACCTCTGCCAGCAGCTGTTCGGTTTCGGGCAGGGGATTGGTCTTGGGATGCAGCTGAGCTATCAGGCGCCCACCGTGCAAAAGCAGCAGGGTATCGCAAAATTCCAGCGCCAGTGCGGGGTCGTGCAGGCAGATGAAGGCTGCCTTGCCGCCGCTATGAACCAGTGCCGATACCGTCTGCAGCATCCGGACACGGTTGTGCAGATCCAGCGCGCTGTCCGGTTCGTCCAGCAAAAGCAGATCAGCGTCCTGCACCAGCGTGCGCGCCAAAATGCAAAGCTGCTGCTCGCCGCCGCTGAGGGTCAGATAATCGCGGTCGGCAAAGTCCGCAAGCCCTACCTGCGCCAGCGCCTGTTCGGCGGCAGCGTGCATAGCAGGGGAGGGGACTTGCAGCACACCCAGCCGGGGGTTAAAGCCCATCAGCACGACCTCCCGCACAGAGAGCGAGATGCCGATGCCGCTTTGCTGCGGAATGTAGCTGACGCGCCTGGCAAGGCTTTTGGCGGACAGCTGCTGCAGGGGCGAGTCGTGCAGTGTGCAATGCCCCTTGTGGGGGACAAGCCCTGCTATACAGCGCAGCAGCGTGGTTTTTCCGCTGCCGTTGGCACCCAGAACCCCCACAAGTGGGGCAGATTCCGGCACCGAAAAAGAAACATCCTGCAAAACGGGCGCAGACCCAAGAGTGACCGAAAGGTCGTTGGCGGAAAACAGTATGCTCATTCGGTGCGCCCCCTTTGCGAAAGCAAAATATACAGCAAAAACGGTACGCCCACAAGGGAGGTAAAGATGCTGACCGGCAGTTCGGTGGCGGCAGCGGTTTTGGCAAGCGTGTCAGCGCAGAGCAGCAAAAGGCTGCCCAAAAGACCGCTCATCAGGCAGGCGGTGCGGCGGTTGTGCCGCAGCCAAAGGCGGGCAATGTGGGGGGCTAACAGCCCCACAAAGCTGATCAGACCGGTCACGCTGACAACGGCAGCGACGACCAGTGTGGCAACCGTAAGCACAAAAAACCGCATAACAGCGACGGAAACACCCAGCATACGCGCCTCGTCCTCCTGCAGGGAGAGAAGCAGAAGCTGCCGGTGCAGAACCAGCAGCGCACAGCAGCCCAGCACGATGACCGCGCAGGAAAACCCGATGCGTCCGGCGGTGATGCTTGCCAGACTGCCCATGATCCAATATTCAATGCTTGCCAGCTCCTTTTCGGGGTCGGCGGTCAGCTTCAGCAGCATCAGCAGCGTCTGCGCCAGAGAATGCACGGCAATGCCCGCCAAAACCAGCGAAACCTTGCTTTGCCCCGGCACGGCAGCCGCCAGCCCCAGCGCCAGAAAGACTGCCATAAGTCCGCCCGCAAAGGCGCAGGCGGTGGTGGCGGCAGCGCCGGAGGAGATAAACAAAATGGCAAACGCCGCGCCCACACTGGCACCCGAGGATACGCCGATGATATCCGGGCTTGCCAAGGGATTACGGAATACCGTCTGGTAGACAAACCCGGCAACCCCCAGCCCAAAGCCGCCCAGCAGCGCCATAACGGCGCGCGGCAGACGCAGCAGGGTAAAGGTGCGAACGGTCATTTCCTCCCCGGAGAGCAGCCCGGAAAGCGTTATGGGATAGCGCCCAAGCGCCAGGGAAACCAAAAAGGCCGCCGCCACAGCCAAAAGGGTAACGGCGAGACGGCGGCGGTCATGGTGCTTAGTCATGGTCGGCGGGGGTGAAGCCGTAGAAGGTGGAATAGAAGGTATCTGCGGCGGTCACATAGTCCTGCTCGGTGACGGTTTCAGGGTGCAGAACGCTGGCGAGGTACCAGCTGCCCAGGAAGCTGCCGGGAACGGGGGAGTCCACTGCCTCAACGGCGTGGGGCAGCTGATAGACGTGACCCTCCTGCACGGCCTTGCAGTCGGCGAGGGCGGCATCCTGCAGAACGTCCTCCACCGTGTAGGAGGCATCGGACGCAAGGACAATGTAGTCGGGGTTCCATGCCAGCAGCTGCTCGTAGGAAACCTCACTCCAGTAGGTGTCGGTGACATCGGCGGCAACGTTGGTGCCGTTGGCGTTTTCGATCAGGGTGTTCTGGTACATGGAAGGACCGGCGGTTTCCAGCACATTGCTGTTGCCGGCAAGATACACGGAGGGGACCTCGGTGCCGGAGACGGCAGCGGACAGCGCAGTCAGAGAGTCGCTGATGTGGTTTTTCAAGGCTTCGCCAGCGGCGACGGTGTTGGTCGCCTTGGCAAGCAGATCCACGGCGTCAAACAGCTTGGACTGATCCTCGGGCTTGACAGCCAGCACGGTCAGACCCAGCTCCTCCATAGCGGGGATGGAATCCTTCAGCTTGGCAGGCACGATGACGAGATCCGGATGCAGGGCGGCGCAGCCCTCCAGATCAAATTCCTTGGCGGTGCCGATGCTGGGCAGCTCCTGAATTTCGGGCGCGGACAGGGTGTACAGGCTGCGCTTGGCAGCCTTGGCTTCAACGCCGACCAACGCATCCTTGACACCGAGGGCAATCAGCAGGCTGGTGGAGATGTAATAGCCGCTGGCAAGGGTCTTAGGCTCGGACTCGATGGTGACCTCACGACCCAGCTGGTCGGTGACGGTCAGGGGATAGGTGACGGCAGCGTCAACAGCGGTTTCCGCAGCAGAAGAAGCCTCGCTCTCGACGACGCTCTCAAAAACGGAAGCACTTTCGGCAGCGCTTTCGGAAGAAACGGGGGCGGCGCCGCAGGCGGTCAGGGACAGGCTGAGAGCAGCGGCGAGCAGCAGGGATGTGATTTTGGTCAATTTCATGCGAATTTCCTCTCGATTTTCAGAATGTTCAAAAAATACGTTGTGTTTTTTAAACAACAACGGAATTATAGCAGATTTTGTGGTAAAATAAAAGAGTAGACCGTAAAAATGGGAAAACTGTCCATTTTTTACACCGAAAAGGGAGCAACTTTTTATGATGACGATACGAGAATACAAAAAAGCCGAAAGTCTGGAGGAAGCCTATCAGCTCAACCAGAAAAAAGCAAACCGCATCATCGGCGGTATGCTGTGGCTGAAAATGGAAAAAATCAACGTGGGTACCGCCATTGACCTGTCGGGTCTGGGGTTGGACACCATCGAGGAAACCGAGCAGGAATTTCGCATCGGCGCGATGGCGACCCTGCGTATGCTGGAGCAGCATCCCGGGTTTCATGCCTACACAAACGGCGCGGCGCGCGAGGCGGTGCGCCACATTGTGGGCGTACAGTTCCGCAACCTTGCCACCGTGGGCGGCAGCGTGTACGGGCGGTTCGGTTTTTCTGACGTGCTGACGCTGCTGCTGGCAATGCAGACCGATGTCGAGCTGTATAAGGGCGGCATCGTGCCACTGGCAGAGTTTGTAAAAATGCCCTACGACCGTGATATTCTGGTGCGGATCCTTGTACATAAGGAAAAAGCAGCCTTCTTCTACCGTTCGGTGCGCCCAACCAAGACGGACTTCCCGGCGCTGACCTGCTGTGCAGCGCACACCGAGGATGGGCGGTACCGCTTTGCCGTGGGTGCCAGACCTATGTCCGCTGTGCTGGTATGCCCGACCTGCGCTGTGCAGGATATGCCCGCCGCTGTGCAGCAGGCAGTGACCACCGGCAGCAACATCCGCGGCAGTGCCGCGTACCGCCGCCATCTGACCGGCGTGTTGGTCAAGCGCTGCATCGAACAGCTGGAGCAGTAAGGAGAAAGACAGATGACGATCCAATTTACCCTGAACCATAAAAAAGTTTCCGCCGAAATCAGCCCTGACACCGTTTTGTATAATCTGGTGCGCAGCCTTGGCTGTGCCAGCGTCAAGTGCGGGTGCGAAACCTCCAACTGCGGGCTGTGTACGGTGTTTCTGGATGATGTGCCGGTATTGTCCTGCTCTGTTCTGGCGGCGCGTGCGGACGGGCGCTGTGTTACGACGCTGGAGGGTCTGCAGCAGGAGGCTGCCGAGTTTGGCGCCTTTATCGCCGACCAAGGCGCGGAGCAGTGCGGCTTCTGCAACCCCGGCTTTATTATGAACGCGCTGGCGCTTTTCCGCCAGAACCCCGACCCCGGCGAGGACGAGATCAAGGAATATCTGGCAGGCAACCTCTGCCGCTGCTCCGGCTATGAGGGGCAGCTGCGCGGCATCCAGAACTTCCTTGCGTGGAAAAAGCAGAAGGAGGTCGCCCAATGAAAACCGTAAACCAATCCGTCCGCAAAAAGGACGCCATGCAGCTGGTGACCGGGCAGCCGGTGTATCTGGACGATATCGCCCCTAAGGACTGCCTGACCGTCAAGCTGCTGCGCTCGCCCCACGCGAACGCCATAATTCAAAGTATAGACACCTCCCGCGCCATGCTGGTGCCGGGCATGGAGGCAGTGTTTACCTGGCAGGACGTTGACCAGAACGGTCGCCGCTACACCCAAGCCGGACAGACGTACCCCGAACCCAGCCCCTACGACCGTCTGGTGCTGGACCGCCATGTGCGCTTTGTGGGCGATGTTGTCGCCATTCTGGCGGGCAAGGACGAAAAAACCGTAGAAAAGGCGATGAAACTCATCAAGGTCGAGTACGAGGTGCTGGAGCCGGTGCTGGATTTCCGCACGGCGAAGGATAACCCCGTGCTGGTTCACCCCGAAAACAACTGGGAGAGCCTGTGTCCTGTGGGTGCCGACAACAAGCGCAACCTCTGCGCACATGAGGAAACCGGCAGCGGCGATGTGGACGCTGTGCTGCAGGGCTGCGATGTCGTGATTGACCGTGTGTATCACACCAAGGCGTGCCAGCAAGCAATGATGGAAACCTTCCGCACCTATTGCAGCATTGATGCCTACGGGCGGCTGAACGTACTCAGCTCGACCCAAATCGTTTTCCACTGCCGCCGCATTCTGGCAAACGCCCTGCATATTCCCAAGAGTATGATCCGCGTCAGCAAGCCCCGCATCGGCGGCGGCTTTGGCGCCAAGCAGACCTCGGTGTGCGAGGTCTACCCGGCGTTTGTCACATGGATGACCAAAAAGCCCAGTAAGCTGATTTTTACCCGCCGCGAAAGTATGACCGCCTCGACACCGCGCCATGAGATGGAAATGCACGTTCGTCTGGGTGCCGACAAAAACGGCATCGTCAAGGCAATCGACCTGTACACCCTGTCCAACACGGGTGCCTACGGTGAGCATGGTCCTACGACGGTGGGCTTGTCCGGGCATAAGTCGATCCCGCTGTACGGCAAAGCAGAGGCATTCCGCTTTACCTACGATGTGGTGTACACCAACCATATGTCGGCGGGTGCGTACCGCGGCTACGGTGCCACGCAGGGACTGTTTGCAGTGGAATCCGCCGTCAACGAGCTGGCTGCCAAGCTGCACATCGACCCCATCGAGCTGCGCCTGCGCAACATTGTAAAAGAGGGCGAGGTCATGCCCGCCTACTACAACCAGCTGAACACCAGCTGCGCGCTGGATCGCTGCATCGAAAACGTCAAGCGCCGGATCGACTGGGATAACAAGTACCCCATGCGGGTGCTGCCCAATGGCAAGATCCGCTCGGTCGGTATGGGTATGGCGATGCAAGGCTCCGGCATCACATCGGTGGACGTGGGCAGTGCTGCGCTGAAAATCAACGACGATGGCTTCTACACGCTGCGGATCGGCGCTGCCGATATGGGTACCGGCTGCGACACCATTTTGGCGCAGATTGCCGCTGAGGTGCTGGAATGCCCGCTGGAGAATATTACCGTGCTGGCGGCGGATACTGATTCCTCGCCCTACGATTCCGGCTCTTATGCGTCCAGCACGACCTATGTTACCGGCAAGGCCGTGGAAATGTGCGCCAAGCAGCTGATCGAAAAGCTTTGCGAACAGGCAGCGCAGATGCTTGGGGTTCCTGCCGACACCCTGCAGTTCGCGGGGGACAGGGTAGAAACCGCTGACGGGCAAAAGTCGGTATCGCTGACGGAAATTGCCGTTGCCGGTCAGTGCGGCGCCAACACGGCATTGGAGGCGGCTGTGACCCACAGCTCGGAGCTGTCGCCCCCGCCGTTTATGGTCGGCGCTGCCGAGCTGGAAATCGACCCCGAAACCGGAGAAACGCAGGTTATTGACTTTGTGTCTGCCGTTGACTGCGGCACCCCGGTCAACCCGAACCTTGCGCGCGTGCAGGCGGAGGGCGGCATTTTGCAGGGCATCGGTATGGCACTGACCGAAAATGTCACCTACAACGCCAAGGGAGAGCCAATCGAAAGCTCGCTGATGCAGTATAAGATTCCCACCCGCGCCGACATCGGACATATCCGCGTCGAGTTTGAGAGCAGCTACGAGGAAAGCGGTCCCTTCGGCGCCAAGTCTATCGGCGAGGTCGTGATCAACACTCCGCTGCCTGCCATAGCGGATGCCGTGGCAAATGCCACCGGTCACCGCTTCTATGAGCTGCCCATCACCCCGGAGCAGATCGCCATGGCGTGCTTACATCAGGACGCACAATAAATAAGGCAACACCGCACAATTCCCGCCTTACGGCTTAAGCACCGCTCCGACGGCTGCCGCACCTCGCTCGCCGTATCGGCACTTAGAATTATGCGGTATTGCCATAACAAAAAACGGATGGTTGGATTTCTGGTGAATCCGATCATCCGTTTTTCTTTGGCGTATCCATACAAAAGGGGCAAAAAAATTTGTAAAAAATACCGGGATCGGATTGCGCCGAAAAACCTTGCAACAGGCAGGACAGAATGGTATCATTACAATATACAACAATTGTGATCGGAAAGACAAAAAATTGCGCATAACAGCCGTCAACGCGGCTGATTATGAGGAGAGATAGCATATGAAACAACACAGCAGAACAACCTCTGCCCACGGCGGAAATCCGCCAAAACGCCCCGGTTGGTGCAGAAGCCTTACGGTTTTGCCGCTGGTGCTAGCAGTGCTTGCCTGCCTTGCGTTCCATGTTTCGGCGGCGGACTATTCTGCCGACCAGCGCGACCATGTGCGTGTCGGCTTTTTTGCCATGGACGGCTATCATATGATGGACGAAGCCGGCAACAAGAGCGGCTACGGCTATGATTTGCTGCGTATGATGGCGCGGTACTGGGATGTTGAGTATGAGTATGTGGGCTACGACAAGGGCTGGAACGAAACCCAGAAAATGATCGAGGACGGCGAAATTGATATGGGTACCTCCGCCCGCAAAACCCCGGAACGGGAGGAAAGGTTTGATTTTTCGCGTCCCATCGGCAATAATGAATGTATGATGACCGTGCGCGGCGACAACGAAGCCGTTGTTGTGCAGAATTACAGCACCTACAACGGGCTGCGGGTCGCTATGCTGAACGGCAACACCCGCAATGCCGATTTTGAGCAGTTCGCCCAAGAAAAGAAATTCAGCTATGTCCCGGTATATTTCAGACTTGTCAGCGAAATGGAGGAAGCGCTGCAGGCAGGGCAGGTGGATGCCATTGTTTCCAGCTCCATGCGCGCTACCAATAACGAGAGGGTTGTCGAGCGGTTCAACAATGAGGAAATCTACATCATTGTCAAAAAGGGCAACCAACCGCTGCTGGATAAAATCAACTATGCCATAGATCAACTCAATGCCGCCGAGGGCGACTGGAAAACGGAGCTGTTCAATCGTTACTACACCTCGCTGGGAGAACCAAATCTCGAATTTACTGAAGAAGAACGGGAAATCATCCGCCGTTACAGCGCAACAGGTACACCGCTGCGCATCCTGTGCGACCCGACCCGCAAGCCTTACTCTTATCTGGAGGACGGCGAAATGAAGGGCATTCTGCCCGATTATTTCCGAAGGCTGGCAGACTACATCGGCGTGCCCTATCAGTTTGTTCATTGCACCACCCGGGATGAGTATATGGCAGCAGCCCTCCAAAGCAGTACGGGCGGCGTGGATATAATTCTGGACGGGCGAATCGAAAAAGATGCCGTTATAGAGCGGAGCGATTACGGCGCCAGCGCGCCGTATATCACGGTCAAGTCCGCCAAGGTCGTGCGCCGCGACTTCGACGGCGAGATCAAGACAGTGGCCACCGTGGATCAACGGGCGTCCGGTCATATCGAGGATATTTACGCACCCCACGCCGAGAAGCTGCTGTGCGCCAGCCGGCAGGAGGCGATGCAGGCGGTCAAAAGCGGAAAAGCGGATGCAGCCTTTGTCTATTACTATATGGCACAGGAGTTTGTCAACAACGACCCGAGCGGCAGCCTTGTGTACAGCCTGCTGGACGAACCTACGTTCGAGTACCGCATCCTTACAGCACCGCATATCGACCACGCCATGGCAGGTATCCTGACCAAGGCAATTTACGCTGTACCCGACCGCACCATTGAAAATATCGCCTCCGGCTATACCAGCTACAAGGTGTCCGATATGACACTGAGAATGCTGATACAGCTGCATCCGGTCGTTGCCATAGTCGCACTGGTGGTGGTGCTGCTGCTTCTTGCGCTGTTTGCCGTGATGACCTTTGTGATTCGTGCGCAGAACCGCCAGCTGAACGGCAACCTGGACAAGATCCGCCGCGATAAGCAGATCCTTGACAAGCTGTGCGGTGATTATACGGCGGTGTATTATATCAACTTGGATACCGGCGCGTATGAGGTCTTAAAGGTTGCCGAAAAATCCAACGCGAAAGGCTTGTTGAGTAAACAGCAAGAAAAATACAAGACGTTTGACGACTTTGCAAGAAAATATTGCCAGACCTACCTGTCTGAGGACGAATGGGAGGAATTTGCCCAAAAGTTCACCTGCGCCCGTATGAAAGCCTGCCTGCAGGAGGAAGAACGAACAAATTTCCACTACACCAGCGTACCGAACGGCAACGGGCATAAATTCTTTGACGGGCAAGCCATCCGGATGGATACCGAGCATGGCGACTTTTGCGCGCTGCTGGGCTTCCGCTTCATTGATGATATTATAGAAAAAGAAAAAGCCGAGCAGGAAAAGCTGCAGCGTGCATTGGATGAGGCAGAGCTGAAAAACGAGATCATCTCCGCCATCGGCAAGAGTTACCAAGCCATCTACCGCATCGACCTGCAAAAGGATCTTTATGAGGAAATTTCCAGCGATGATGAACTCCATCGCCTGACCGGCAACCAAGGCTACGCATCGGTAAAATTTAAAGAGGCGTGCAATAAGAAAGTGGCGCCGGAATACCGTGCGCTGGTGTTGCCGTTTTTGGACGTGACTACGCTGACCGAACGCCTGAAAACCGAGGAGTTTATTACCACCGAATACCGTATGAATGACGGCAATTGGCACAGTTTGCGGTTTATCGCCAAAAAGCGGGATGAGAACGGCAATGTGACCCATGTGCTGTGTACCGTGCGCAGCAGCAGCGATGCCAAGCGCCGTGAGCTGAACCTTTTGTATGAGGCGGAGGCCGCCAAGCGCGAGGCAGAAATGAAATCCCGCTTCCTGGCAACGATGAGCCACGACATCCGCACGCCGCTGAACGGCATTATCGGTATGATCAATCTGGCAGAGCAGTACGCGGACGATCCCGAAATGCAAAAGCAGGCGCGCGAAAAAGCACTGGAATCGCTGAACTATCTGGTGTCGCTGGTAAACGACGTGCTGGATATGAACAAGATCCAAAGCGGCAATTTGGAAAACCACGAGCTGACCTTCAATATGGCAGATACCCTGTGTGAGCTGAACCGAATGTACACCCAAAAGGCGGCGCGCAAGGGCATTGCCTACAAGGTCAACTGGGATAACGCCAACATGAAATATGCATCGCTGGTCGGCAATCCGGTGTATCTGGGCAGAATTTTGTCCAACATTGCGGACAATGCCATCAAATTCAGCCCTTCGGGCAGCACGATCACAGTGTCCGGCACCGAGGAAATGCAGCCGGACGGGCGTGTTATGCTGACCTTCCGCTGCAAGGACGAAGGCATCGGTATGAGCGAGGAATTTATCAAGCACGCCTTTGATATGTTCGCGCAGGAAAAGGAAACCAGCCGTTCGCAGTATGAGGGTACGGGTCTGGGGCTTGCCATCGTAAAGCAGTTAGCGGACCGTATGGGCGGCAGCGTAACGCTGCAAAGCAAACTCGGTGTCGGCACCACGGTTACGGTCAAGCTGCCGTTTAAAATCGGGCAGGAGGAAGCGACCCACCGGGTAACCGATTTTAAAAACGTGTCGATCAAGGGGATCCGCGCCTTAGTCGTGGATGACAACGAGCTGAACCGCGAAATTGCACAGTGCATCTTGGAAAACAACGGTATAGCGGTCACCTGCGCGCAGGACGGGCAAGAGGCAGTGGAAATTTATGAACAGTCTGCCCCCGGCTATTTCGGCGTTGTGTATATGGATATTATGATGCCGCGTATGAACGGGCTGGATGCTGCCAGAGCGATTCGTGCCATGAAGCGCCGGGATGCCGAGGTCATTCCCATTATTGCAATGTCGGCAAACGCCTTTGCAGAGGATATCATCAACAGCCGGTTGGCGGGGATCGACATCCACTTGGCAAAGCCGCTGGATGAGAAAAAAATGATTGCAGCGCTTCAGCAGTGTTTGGCGGACAATACGGGAATTCAGCTGCACAAGGACTTGTAAAGCCCTGCCGAGCCGCAGCAAAATTTTGCACAACGGTACAGGCATCGCCAGGAACCCCGCAAGCAAAATCCTGCTGAAAATTACAGACAAAGGAGCCATCGTATGCCGATGCAAAACACAAATGATACGACCCCGAAGCACTTTGACCTCAGCGCCGCGGCACTGCATATCCTTGCCATGCTCTTTATGCTGATGGATCATATGTGGGCAACGGTTTTCCCCGCGCAGGATTGGCTGACCTGCGTGGGGCGTGTGGCATTCCCCATTTTTGCCTTTATGGCGGTGGAGGGATATTTCCACACCCACAGCTTTAAAAAGTACGCGCTGCGTATGCTGCTGTTTGCTGTGCTGTCGGAAATACCGTTTGATTTCATGTACGGTGGAACGTGGTTTTACCCGGTGCATCAGAATGTCATCTGGACGCTGCTGATGGGGCTTTTGGGTATCCGGTTTATGGAAACGGTGCGGAAAAAGCAAAAGCCGTGGCTGTTCGCCTTGGCAGCCGTGCTGACTGTGCTGCTGGGCGGTGTGCTGGGTACGCTTGGTATGGTGGACTATTACGGGGTCGGCGTGCTGACGGTGTTTGTTTTCTACTTCTTCCGCGGACGCAAATGGTGGTGCCTGCTGGGGCAGGCTGCTGCGCTGTATTGGCTGAATGTGGAGCTGCTGGGCGGCTTGATGTACCCCGTGCAGCTGCTGGGGTTGGACTTTGAGCTTTGCCAGCAGGGGCTGGCGCTGCTGGCACTGATCCCCATCTGGCTGTACCGCGGGCGGCAGGGCTACCACAGCAAGCCATTCCAGTATGTGTGCTATGCGTTTTACCCCGTACATATGTTACTTTTGGCGTTGACGCTGAATATCATCAACCGATAAAAAGCAAACACCGCACGATGCTGTGCGGTGTTTTTGTATGCCTTATATTAAGATGCCGTTGCAGTGATCCACCTCGTGCTGGATGATCTGCGCCGTCCATCCGGTAAAATTTTTGGTGTGCATCTGCATGGCGCGATCCTGCCACTGTACCTTGATGGTGCGGTGGCGTTTTGTTTTGCGCTGCCCCTGTAGGGAAAGACAGCCTTCCTCGGTTAGGTACAGCCCCTTGCGGTAGACGATGACGGGGTTGAACATCTCCCGCAGGGTGCCATCTTCATCAAAGGCGATGATCGCCTTGTTGACGCCGATCATATTGGCAGCCATACCCACGCAGCCATCGGCGTGCGCCTTCAGCGTGTCCAGAAGATCGTCGGCAATGCCGGTATCCTGCGCCGTGGCGGGCTGTGCCTTTTGCGCAAGAAAGACGACATCGGTCATAAGGGGTCGTACCATAGCAGAACCTCCGTAAGGATTTGGATTTTTGCCAGTATACCATTTTTGTCGGTATTTTGCAAGGCGGGTTTCCCGTGAAAATGCACAAAAATCGACCGGTATTTTTGGTGACCGAAAATGACCGAAAATGCTTGAAAATGACGAAACGTATGCTATAATACAGGTAAAGACACCAAAAACAGCCATAAGCAACCAAAATCATTCATCCAAATCCAAAGGAGGCAATACGATGCTAGCAGAGGAACGCTTTGCACAAATTCTCGACCTGCTGTCAGAAAAGCGGTCGGCAACCGTGCAGGAGCTGTGTGAAGCCCTGAACGCCAGCGAGTCCACCATACGGCGGGATTTGACCGAACTTGACCGTTTGGGAAAACTCAATAAAGTTCACGGCGGTGCCACCCTGCCGGACAGTCAGTTTCTGGCGGATGAGCCGACCATGGACGCGAAGCAGTCCTTGGCAATTGCCGAAAAGCGGGCAATTGCCAAGGCGGCAGCCGCGCTGATCCGTCCGCAGGATTTTGTCTATATCGACGCGGGAACCACCACGCTGGCACTGGTGCAGGTGCTGTCGGGTTCGGCGCTGGAGGCGCACTACGTCACCAACGGTATTGCCCACGCGCGGCTGCTGGCGCAAAAGGGCTGCAAGGTCTTTGTACCCGGGGGGATGCTTCGCCCCAATACCGAGGCCATCGTGGGCGCGGCGGCGGTGGCATCGCTGCAGGCGTACAACTTCACCAAGGCGTTTTTGGGTGCCAACGGCGTGGACCTGCAGGCGGGTTTCACGACCCCCGACCCGGAGGAGGCCGCCGTCAAGGCAACGGCGGTGCGCCGCGCCCGCGAAAGCTGGTTCCTGGCAGACAGCACCAAGTTCGCCCGTGTGTATCCGGCTGTTATTACTGAGTTGCGGGGCGGCGCAATTTTAACGGACCGCTGCCCCAGCCCGCAATATGCAAAACAAACGCTGGTAAAGGAGGCAGAGTTATGATTTATACCGTAACGTTCAACCCGGCCATTGACTATGTGGTGCGCATCGACCATCCGATGGTGGTGGGCGCCGTGAACCGCGCAGCGGGGGAGGACTGTGTGCTGGGCGGCAAGGGCATTAACGTGTCCGGCGTGCTGCAGCAGCTGGGATGTGAGAGCGTGGCGCTGGGCTTTGTGGCAGGGGAAACCGGCAAATGGCTGGAGCGCGGTCTTGCCGCACAGGGCTTGCAAACGGATTTTGTGCAGATGAAGCAGGGGATGACCCGCATCAATGTAAAAATCAAGGCGGATCTGGAAACCGAGCTTAACGGTGCCGGTCCCGACATTCCCGAGGATGCCCGCCGCGCGTTTGAAGAAAAAATCGACAAGCTGACCGAGGGGGATATTCTGGTGCTTGCGGGCAGCATCCCGGCAAGCCTTTCCCAAGATACCTACGAAAAAATCCTGCAGCGCCTGCAGGGGCGCGGCGTGCAGACGGTGGTGGACGCAACCCGCGACCTGCTGGCAAGGGTGCTGCCCTACCATCCGTTCCTGATCAAGCCCAACAACCACGAGCTGGAGGAGCTGGTCGGTGTCAAGCTGAACAGCGATGAGGAAATCGCCCAAGCCGCCGGATACCTGCAAAAGCGCGGTGCGCGCAATGTGCTGGTCAGTATGGCGGGGAACGGCGCCCTGCTGCGGGACGAAAACGGGGCAATCCATCGCATTGGCTGCCCCAAGGGCAAGGTCATCAACAGCGTGGGGGCAGGGGACAGTATGGTGGCAGGCTTTGTGGCAGGCTACCAAAAGACCCATGATTATGCCTACGCGCTGCGCCTTGGCACGGCGTGCGGCAGCGCCACGGCGTTCAGCCTGGGGCTTGCCAGAAAAGAGGATATCGAAGCACTGCTGGAAACGATATAACGCAACGATAAGAAGGAGAAAAGCTATGCGTATTACGGAACTGTTTACGGCTCATTCCATTGCGCTGGATGCAGCACTCTCTACCCGTGATCAAATTCTGGACAAGCTGGTAGCGCTGCAGGCGACCCATGGCAACATCACTGACACCGCTGCCTACAAAAAAGCGCTGCTGGCGCGCGAGGACGAGGCATCGACCTATGTGGACAACGGCATCACGGTACCCCATGCCCGCACATCCTGCGTGACCCGTCCCAGCTTGGCGGCGCTGCGCTTGGCGGAGCCTGTGCAGTACAACCCCGAGGACGACGGAAAAACCGACCTGCTGTTTGCGATTGCCGCACCCGAAAACGGCAGCCTGCATATGGATATGCTGGCGCGTCTGATGCAGATGCTGATGAACGAGGAATTTGTGCAGACCCTGCGCGACGCCAAGACCCCTGCCGAGTTCCTGCAGGTCATTGATGAACGCGAGGATGCCCAGTTCGGTGAGGAAAGTTTTACCCAGCAGGAAATTCCCCAGACCGGCTACCGCATTTTGGCGGTGACGGCGTGTCCCAACGGCATTGCCCATACCTATATGGCTGCCGAGGCACTGACCAAGACCGGTGAGAAGCTGGGACTTGCTACCAAGGTGGAAACTAACGGCTCGGACGGTGCCAAAAATGTGTTGACCGCTGAGGAAATCGCCGCCTGCGATGGCATCATTATTGCGGCGGACAAAAACGTGCAGACCGCCCGCTTTGACGGTAAGCCGGTGCTGTTTGCCCGCGTGGATGACGGCATCCACAAGCCGGAGGAGCTGATCAAAAAAGTTGCCCACGGCGAGGTGGCAGTGTTCCACGCCGATGCTGATGCCAAAGCAGCCCAGACAAGCGGCGCAGGGGATACCGTCGGACACAGCCTGTACAAGCACCTGATGAACGGTGTTTCGCATATGCTGCCCTTTGTAGTGGGCGGCGGCATTATGATCGCCTTGGCGTTCCTGCTGGATGATTACACGATCGACCCCGCCAACTTTGGTATGAACACCCCTGTGGCGGCCTTCTTCAAGACGGTGGGCGGCGCAGCCTTCGGCTATATGCTGCCGATTCTGGCGGGCTTTATCGCCATGTCCATCGCTGACCGTCCCGGCTTGGCGGTAGGCTTTGCGGGCGGTGTGCTGGCAATGAACGGCACCAACTTTGCGGGGCTTGCCGCAGGGCAGACCACCGGCGTTTCCGGCGGTTTTCTGGCGGCGCTGCTGGCAGGCTTTGCCGCCGGCTATATCGTGCAGTTCCTGAAAAAAATCACCGATAAGCTGCCCGCCAGCCTGAACGGTATCCGCCCCATGCTGATCTACCCCTTGGGTGGCATCCTGATTGTGGGTGCCGTGATGTGCGGCATCAACCCTGCCATGGGCATCATCAACAACGCGGTAGCCGATTGGCTGAACGCCTTGGGCGGCAGCTCCCGCGTGCTGCTGGGTGCCATTGTGGCAGGTATGATGAGTGTTGATATGGGCGGTCCCGTAAACAAGGCTGCGTATGTGTTCGGCACAGCGGCACTGGCGTCTGGCAACTATGAGGTTATGGCGGCCGTTATGGTCGGCGGTATGGTTCCGCCGATTGCCATCGCCCTTTCGACCACCTTCTGCCCCAAAAAGTGGACACCCGACGAGCGCCGCAACGGCATTGTCAACTATGTGATGGGACTCTGCTTTGTGTCCGAGGGCGCGATCCCTTATGCTGCTGCCGACCCGCTGCGCGTACTGCCCAGCTGCATTGTGGGCTCTGCGGTTTCCGGCGCGCTGTCTATGCTGTTTGGCTGCGCACTGCGCGCACCCCACGGCGGTATCTTTGTGTTCCCTGTGGTGGATCACCCCCTGCTGTATGTGGCAGCCCTGGCAGTGGGCAGCGTTGCAGGTGCCGTGATTCTGAGTTTGCTTAAAAAGGACGCACAGCAGTAAGTTTACCATTCTCTCCAATATTTCCATACAACGCCAAACCGGCAGCCTGTTCAGGGCTGCCGGTTTGGCGTTTCACGCTTCTTTAACGGGTTTGGCACAGTTCAATCACAGCTTCATCAAATGCTTTTCAGAATTGCATGCTATTGTCTGGTCACGCTGAACGGAACAACCTTGGGGTTTGCCTCGCGCAGCAATGTGGTGAGCCTGACCGAGGCGGTCAATGCCATTACGTTGGGGTTGGCGTAAACGGAAAGGTCAGCGTGAAAAATATCCTGCAGCGAATAGGCTGCGCAAAAAACCGCACACAAAACACCCTGTCAGGGGCTTTGTGTGCGGAGTTTTTTATGAGTCCTGTGTATCAGGCAACCAGCGTTTTGCGGGCAAGGCAAACACTGCACCGACCAATAGCAAGTTGAGAGGGGCTACCTGCAAGCGCAATACCTGATTCTCGGCAAAGCTGTAGGCAACCATGGCAATAAAGCAGCAGGTGACTACCCATTGTCCCATCCGTGCATACCGGTAAATGGCATACATAACAAGGCAGCAGGAAAGAAACAGCATAACAGGTCCCAGTGCGTACAGCATATAGGCGTACACGTTATCCAGATACAAATCATTTGCCTGCATACGATCCAGCATTTGCCCGGCAATTTTGATGGGGTAGTAATCCATGGAAAGCGCAGTCAGACAAATGCGCCCGGTCAACGTGTCATTTAATTTTACCACGAATGGGTTGAGCGAAGAAGCAGTGTCATTAAAAAGCATGGGCAACCAAAAGCTCAAAAAGCAGGTCAACGGTACACAGGCAGTCAGCGAGCAGGCGAAGAGTCTGCCGGCGGGGCGCAGACGATTTCGACTTTCCAGAAGCTTGACAATCAGCAGAAGAACGAGCAAAACGGCAGCAGCGCCAAAGGCTGTTCGGGAATGCGGAAAAATCTCACAAAAAACCATATAGATACCGGTTACGGCGATATCACCCCAGCTGAGACGGGAGCGTTTGATTATCAGCCAAGCCAGAAGAAATCCCAACAGGATGCCGCTGGCTACATTGGGGTGAACCGTGCCGAACGCCATGCGACCATTGCTGGAGTAATCCGGGATGCAGCGGAATGCCCACAGAATCGAGAAAAGCAAAAACGTGGGAATGCCGGTTGCCAGCAGAATCTTCATCGAGAGGGTGATCGAAACATCCTTGCTGGCAAGAATGAAAAATACGAGCCAAATCCACCAGATATAGTGGGCGTTAAAATGAACCCAGCGAGCAATAAAATACAGTATACCGGAAACCAGTAAGCTCTGACCGGCGTACCGTGTGCCCAGAAGAATCTTTACTGCCAGAAGAACCGCAATGCCATTGCTGAGAATATCTAAAAAGGAATCCATGAGTTCAGGTGCCAAGGATTTTACCGCGCTGTAGCAAAACAACATGGCAAATTCATAAAGACCTAAGGCGGCATAAAAACAAATACGACCGAGCTTTTCGCGGTAGGCAATTCCCCAGTTTCCAAGCAAAAGTGCTTCGTCGCTCCACCAGGCGCGGATAGATTGCTTGCGGCTTACAACTGGCAGAAGGCTGATTGACCCTGCTGCAAACAGTCCAAGCAGCAGAAAATTTGCAAATTCAAACAAGAGAAGTCCTCCCCAAAGATGTTTTTCTTATTATACCAGAAGGGGGGAGCTTTTTGCAAGTAAGATGGGCGAGTATGACGATACGGCTGTAATGAAATATTCACTTGAAAAAGCGGAAGATCTATGATAAAATCATAAGAACCATGAATAAATTGGGAAACTGTGTGCAGTATCTGCAAACAAGGTGGAAAGCATGAACAATAGGAGAGAAAAAATCCAATATATTGGGATTTTCTTAGCCGACCTGATCGGACTGATTATCAGCATCGGGCTGGCATGGGGGATTATCGACGGCATATTAGGGAAAATGCGGGAATATGCATCCAACGATTTTTTGTGGGCGGTGTTGCTGCTGACGCTGGCGTATATCTGCTCGTTCTTTTTGACTGACCAGAAAGGGGATATTGTCGCACGCCCCCTGCGGCGCGATTTTGTCAAGGCGGTAAAATTCAACCTTTTGATGGGTATCATCAATTCCGCGGGGCTTGCTCTAACAAAGGCGGCTATGCTGGATTCCCGCTATTTTTTGCTGTTTGTGCCGGTCATCAACGTTTTTACAATGACCGTTACCCATGCCGCACTCAAGGAGATACTGAAAAACACCTACAAAATGCGGGGGCTGCAAAGTCTGGTGGGGGTCATTACAACCGCCGACCATGCAGAGAATATGATCCTGGATTTATATCAGGACTGGTCTAACCGTATTGTGGGCTTGGCGATTCCCGAGTCGACCGACGACGAGATCGGACAGGAAATCGCGGGGGTTCCCATCGCTGCCAACTATGCCGGTTTTATGGATTGGCTGCGCCGCACGGCATTGGATGAGGTCTATGTGGATATCCCGATGGACAGCGGAAGCTCCTTCGTGCCGTTCCTTGAGGAGATGGAGAGCATGGGGCTTACGGTGCATTTTAGCCTGCCCACGCTGAACCGTCTGGAGCGGGACTGCTGCAGCGAAACCAGTGCCGCGTGTATGAGCCGCACACTGGGACGCTGTGCGGGGCATAATATGGTAACCATCGGTACGGTGGAGCTTAGCATAACCGACCAGATTATGAAGCGCGCGTTGGATATCGTGGGCAGTATTGTGGGCTGCATTATCAGCATCCCTATCATCGCCATCGTGGCAATTCCGCTCAAGCTGGAAAGCCCGGGTCCCTTGGTCTTTAGGCAGAAGCGTGTGGGACTCAACGGTCGCGAATTCTATATCCATAAGCTGCGCAGTATGTACATAGATGCCGAGGAACGCAAGAAGGAACTGATGTCCCAAAACGAGATGACGGGGCTTATGTTCAAAATGCAGGATGATCCCCGCATTACCAAGGTGGGCAAGTTCATTCGCAAGACAAGTATCGACGAACTGCCGCAGTTTTTTGATGTTCTGCGCGGACCTATGAGCTTGGTGGGCACCCGCCCGCCGACGCTGGATGAGTACAAGCAGTACGAGAGCCACCACAAACGCCGTCTGAGCATGAAGCCAGGCATTACCGGGCTGTGGCAGGTCAGCGGTCGCAGCAGCATCGAGGATTTCGAGGAGGTCGTAAAGCTGGATACGACCTACATTGATAACTGGACTTTTTGGGGTGATATCAAAATTCTGTTTAAGACAGTCGGCGTTGTCTTTGCAAGGCGCGGCGCCGAATAAAATGCTGCCTGAAAACGCATGGCTTGACATTGGGCGAGCCGTGCGTTTTTGGGTCAAAATGAAACGGGAAAGGAGAAAGCTATGACAGAGCGTTTGGCACGCATTTTGATAAATTCCTTCGGCACAATTTTGCTGCCGGGGCTTACGGTCACCATTCCGCTGACGATTTTGTCCTTCGGGTTTGCGTTGATTATTGCCGTCACGGTGGCGTTGGTGCAGTTTGCCCATGTGCCGGTGCTGGAAAAACTGGCACGGCTGTATATCTGGATCATTCGCGGCACACCGGTCTTGGTGCAGCTGTTTGTGGTGTTTTACGGGCTGCCCGGCGTCGGGATTTTGATTGAGCCGTTTCCGGCGGCGGTGCTGGTATTTTCCATCAACGAGGGTGCCTATTGTGCCGAAACGATCCGCGCCGCGCTGGAATCAGTACCGCGCGGGCAGTTGGAGGCAGGGCAGTGCGTGGGTATGAGCTATCTGCAGATCATCCGGCGCATCATCTTGCCGCAGGCGCTGCGCACGGCGTTTCCTACGCTGGCCAGCTCGCTGATTGCCATGGTCAAGGATACCTCATTGGCAGCCAACATCACGGTGACGGAAATGTTTATGACCACCCAGCGCATTGTGGCAAGAACCTATGAGCCGCTGGCACTGTACATAGAGGTCGGTCTTGTCTACCTTTTGTTCTGCACGGTGCTGACCCGTCTGCAGGCTTGGGGCGAAAAAAAGCTGAACCAACACGGCGCACAAAGGAGTTGATACCATGCTGCAGGTTCGCAATTTGAAAAAATCCTTTGGTACGCTGGAGGTTCTGAAGGGCGTTGACCTTGATGTGAACAAGGGCGATGTGGTGGCGATTCTCGGCTCCAGCGGCAGCGGAAAAACGACGATGCTGCGCTGCTTGAACTTTTTGGAGCGCGCGGACGCCGGCACGATGCTGTTTGACGAAAAGCAGCTGGAGCTGCACAGCGCAAGCCGGGCGGATATAAATGCCCTGCGCCGCCGCACGGGGTTTGTGTTCCAGAACTATAACCTGTTTGCCAACAAAACGGCGCTGCAAAATGTGACGGAGGGGCTGATCATCGCCCGCAAAATGTCCCGCGCCCAAGCGGAGAAAATCGGACGCGCAGCCCTTGTGGAGGTCGGCATGGAGGATCGTGCCGATTCCTACCCCAGCCAGCTTTCAGGCGGGCAGCAGCAGCGTGTGGCGATTGCCCGTGCGATTGCCGCAGACCCGGAGATCATCTATTTTGATGAGCCGACCTCGGCGCTTGACCCGGAGCTGACCGGTGAGGTGCTGGCAGTTATGCGCAAGCTGGCGCAGGAGGGGCGCACGATGCTGGTTGTCACCCACGAAATGGACTTTGCCCGCCACGCAGCAAACCGTGTTATTTTTATGGACGGGGGCGTTATTGTGGAACAAAATGACGCAGAAACGTTCTTTACGAATCCTGCTCAACCACGGACGCAGGAGTTTTTACAAAACTACAAACAGAGGAGCTTATTGTGAAAGTATTTGCTAAGAAATTGTCCGCCCTGCTGCTCGTCGCTGGCATGACTGCCGTTTTGGCAGGCTGCGGCAGCAAGACCGAAACCACCGGCAAGGATCAGCTTGCCCGCATCCAAGAGAGCGGCACCATTGTTATCGCCATGGAGGGTACCTGGGCGCCGTGGACCTACCACGACGAAAACGACAAGCTGGTCGGCTACGATGTGGAGGTCGGCACCAAAATTGCCGAAAAGCTGGGCGTTACCCCCACCTTTGTGGAGGGCGAATGGGACGGTCTGCTGGCAGGTCTGGATGCCGGGCGCTATGACATTATGGTCAACGGCGTGGACATTACCGAGGAACGCAGCGAAAAATACGACTTTTCCACCCCCTATGCCTACAACCGCACGGCGGTCATTGTGGGCAGCGACAACGATACCATCCATTCGCTGGAGGATCTTAAGGGCAAGCACACCGCCAACACCATCAGCAGCACCTATGCCCAGCTGGCAGAGCAATACGGCGCAGAGGTTACCGGCGTGGATGACCTGAACCAGACCTTTGAGCTGCTGCTTAGCGGGCGCATTGACGCGACCTTGAATGCAGAAATGACCTACTACGACTACATGAAGGAACACCCCGATGCCAAGGCAAAGATTGCTGTTCTGACCGATGATGCCAACAAGGTGGCAATTCCCTTGCGCAAGGGCGAGGATTCTGCCAGCCTGCGTGAGGCTGTGAACAAGGCAATTGAGGAAATGCGCGAATCCGGCGAACTGAAGGAGCTGAGTGAGAAGTATTTCGGCACCGATATCTCTACGATGGAGCAGTAATCGCACGCAAGAAAAGTAAGGAGAAAATCTGACATGGAAAAAACCGAAAAGCTCACACTGGGAGAGTGTATTTTCGGCGATAAAAATTTCTACCGCCATGTGCTGGCGGTAGTCTTGCCCATCATTGTGCAAAATACCCTGACCAACGTTGTCAGCCTGCTGGACAATGTTATGGTAGGGCAGGTGGGAACCCTGCCCATGAGCGGTGTTGCCATTGTGGGACAATTGATTTTTGTGTACAACCTTGCTATCTGGGGCAGTACCTCCGGCGCCGGACTGTTTGGCGCGCAGTATTTTGGCAGCGGTGATATGGAGGGTGTGCGGCATACCTTCCGGTTTAAGCTGCTGGTGGCGTCGATCATTACCGTGGGCGGGATGCTGCTGTTCGGATTTGCGGGCAAGAGCCTGATTGGCGCCTATATTGCAGCGGACACAGCGCCTGCCGACGCAGCAGCGACCTTAGGCTATGCGTGGCAGTATCTGTGCATTATGCTGGTGGGCTTGGTGCCCTTTGCCCTGACACAGTGCTATGCAGGAACCCTGCGTGAGAGCGGTCAGACCGTGCTGCCGATGAAGGCAAGTATGATTGCCATGGTCGTCAACTTTGTGTTTAACGCCCTGCTGATTTTCGGCTTGCTCGGCTTTCCCCGTATGGGCGTGGCGGGCGCTGCAGTTGCCACGGTTCTCTCCCGCTTCGTGGAGCTTGCCGTTGTGGTGATGGGCGCTCACAGAAGCATGGAGCGCTATCCGTTCTTTGAAGGCGTCTATGCCAGTATGCACATTCCGGCAGAGCTTGCCAAAAACATCTTGCTGCGCTCCATGCCGCTGCTGCTCAATGAGCTGATGTGGGGTATGGGACAGGCAATTTTACTGCAATGCTACTCGGTGCGCGGCATACAGGTGGTTGCGGCGCTGAACATCTGCAACACCATCTCGCAGATTTTCAACGAGGTGTTTCTCTCGCTGGGCAACGCTACGGCCATCGTGGTGGGGCAGGAACTGGGTGCAGACCGGATGCAGGGGGCGCGCCGCACCGCTTGGCGTATGCTGAGCCTGAGCGTAATGAGCTGCGTGGTTATGGGTTCGCTTTTGAGCCTGTGTGCGCCGCTGATTCCGCAAATTTACAACACCGAGGAATCCATCCGTCTGTTGTCCACCGAATTGATCCGCGCGGTGGCGCTGTGTATGCCGCTGTTCGGCTTTGCCAACTGCGCTTATTTTACGCTGCGCAGCGGCGGAAAAACCTTTATTACCTTCCTATTTGACAGCTGCTTTACCTGTGGTGTCACGGTACCGGTCGCCTATGTGCTGGCGCACTTTACCGCCATGCCGATCGTTACGGTGTTCCTGTCGGCGAACGCCCTCGATTTGATCAAATGCGTTATCGGCTTTGTGCTGCTGAAAAAGGGCATCTGGGTCAAAAATATCGTTAAATAAAGCGGGGCTGTACCGAGGACTAAGGGGGATTTGCGTTGATACGAAAGGCAAATTTGCACGACTTGCCGCGTGTTTTGGAAATTTATGCCTACGCGCGGGAATTTATGCGCAATACCGGCAACCCGACCCAATGGAAGGAGGGTACACCTGCCGAAAGTACGCTGCGCCGTGATATGGCAGCAGGGCAGTTGTATGTGCAGGAGGATGACGGGGTTCATGCAGTGTTTGCACTGATCCTCGGCGCTGACCCGACTTACGCAAAAATTGACGGTGCGTGGCTGTCGGATGCGCCGTATGCCACCCTGCACCGGGTGGCAAGTGATGGCACACGGCACGGCGTGCTGAACCAAGCGGTGGAGTTTGCCAAAACGCAGTGCGGTCATCTGCGCATTGACACCCATAAGGATAACCAAATTATGCAGCGTGCTATTGCCAAAAATGGATTCCGCTATTGCGGGGTCATTCTTACGGATGACGGCACACCGCGTCTTGCCTATGAATGGCTATAAGGCGGCAACACGCCATTCCAGAAGCTGCAGCACACTATACTTGTTGCGTAGAACGCAAGGATATATAAACAAAATTGATGCACAAACCACTTTAAGGCATTAAAGAACAAAAGTGAAACGTGATGTTCGAAATTCTTTGTGCAACTGTACAGAATCCTGTATTTTGTTGCAAAAAAGGGTGACAATCGTTACCATTCGGTGTATAATACCGACATATTCCAAACAAGAGGCGCCGTCGTGATCCGTGCGGCGCCTTTATGCTAAAAACAAATGTGCGCTGTGGGCAAACATTTTCCTGCTGCGCCGAACACGGATGTAATTCGTTTGGCGAAAAAGAGGGGAACCAAATGCTGAAATTCATTGTAAAACGCATCGGAACTATGTTGGTGGCTATGTTTATGATCATTCTGCTGACCTTTGCCCTGATGCACGCGATACCCGGTGGACCGTTTACCAACCCCAAGGGTATGTCTGAAGAGGTCTTGGCGGCGATGGAGGCCAAGTATGGGTTGGATCAGCCCATGCCGGTGCAGTTTGTCAATTATCTGGGCAACCTGCTGCACGGCGATTTGGGACCTTCGTATAAATATACAGGCAAGACGGTCAACGATTTTATCACCACCGGCGCACCGGTGTCTGCCAAGCTGGGCTTGGTTACCCTGATTTTCGTGCTGCTGACCAGCATCCCCATGGGCATTCTGGCGGCGCTGAAAAACAACCGCTGGCAGGATATGCTGCTTATGGCGGTGGCGACCATCGGTGTCACGATACCGTCCTTTGTCATCGCCTCGGTGCTGATTTATGTGTTTGCCTTCAAGCTCAATGTACTGCCGACCTTCGGTCTGGACAGCTGGAAAAGCTACATTTTGCCCGTCGTGGCAATGGGCGGGTACTCGGTCAGTTATCTGGCGCGTCTGATGCGCTCCAGTCTGCTGGAGGTTATGGGGCAGGATTATATCCGCACCGCCCGCGCCAAGGGGCTGACGGAATTTGCTGTTGTCACCAAGCACGCGCTGCGCAATGCCATGATTCCGGTCATTACGGTGCTGGGACCCACGGTGGCAGGGCTTTTGACCGGCAGCTTTGTTATTGAAAAGATTTTTGCAATACCCGGCATTGGGTACTATTTTGTCAACAGCGTTACACAGCGCGACTACACGACCATTATGGGCGTTACCGTTTTTTTTGCGGCGTTCCTGATGGCGATGGTGCTGCTGGTCGATGTCTTTTACTGCCTGATCGACCCGCGCATTCAGTTCGACGCATAATGGGGGAGAGGGAATATGGCAGAAATCACCGCACAAAACAAGTGGGAACCGCTGGCAGCGCAGACTGCCGACCGGGAAAAAATCTGGTCGAAAAGCCGCACCTTTGCCGGGGATGTCTGGTTCCGCTTTCGACACAAGCCCACGGCGATCGCCGGATTTATTCTGATTTTAGTTCTGGCGCTGTTTGCGCTGGTCGGACCGTTTTTCACTGCCTTTGACTACGCCCAGCAAAATCTGGAGGTCGTCAACATTCCGCCGATTATGAAGGTCTATCAGGCGCCGGACGGCGGGTACCTTTATATCACCACGGCGCTCAAGCTTGTCCGTGTGGATGAACACGGCAAGCTGCAGGGGCAGCTCAAGCGCGTGCGTGAGGAGGACGCCAAGAGCATGACCATCTACGATGCCGGAGGCACCGAGGTGGCGCTGTACTACGGCGGCAGCACCTATGTTGTGGCGGACGAAGCCACCGGAAATATTTACCCTTCGAGGCTTATCCGCAATGGCTCGTACTTATTGGGTACGGACTCCTTGGGGCGTGATGTGCTGACCCGCCTGATGTACGGCACCCGTATTTCACTGATGGTTGCCTTAATGGCAACACTGGTCAATATGCTGATCGGCATTTTGTACGGCGGCATTGCCGGGTACGCGGGCGGCGCAGTAGACACCGTGATGATGCGTGTTGTGGATATTATCTCCACCATTCCGCTGACCCTGTATGTGATTTTGATTATGCAGGTGCTTGGCTCCGGCTTGCAAAGCATTGTTGTAGCGCTGGGCAGCGTTTACTGGGTCGATATGGCGCGCGTGGTGCGCGGGCAGATTTTAAGCCTGAAGCAGCAGGAATTTGTGCTGGCGGCCAAGACCATCGGCTCCTCGCCCAAGACGATCCTGCTGGAGCATCTGATCCCCAACGCACTGGGTTCCATTCTGGTCACTATGACGATGCTGATCCCCTCCGCCATCTTTATGGAGGCGTTTCTGGGGTATCTGGGCATCGGCCTGCAGCCGCCGCTGGCAAGCCTTGGCACGATGTGCAACGATGCCTCGGCCAATCTGCGCACCAGCCCGCATGAGCTGCTGTTCCCGGCGCTGATGATTTGCGCCATTATGTTCGCCTTCAACTTTGTGGGCGATGGTCTGCGCGATGCGCTGGATCCGAAATTGAAAAAGTAAGGGGAATCCCAATGAGCGAACCGATTTTACGGGTCGAGGACCTGCAAACCTCGTTTATGACCTCGGCCGGAGAAGTACAAGCTGTGCGCGGTGTCAGCTTTACGGTGCATAAGGGTGAAATTTTGGGCATCGTGGGCGAGAGCGGCAGCGGCAAAAGCGTGACCTCCATGTCTGTGCTGCGTTTGCTGGCGGACACCGCGCGCATCAAAAGCGGCAAGGTGGAATTTGAGGGCACCGACCTGACCAAGGTCAGCGACCGTCAGATGCGGGAAATCCGCGGGCAGAAAATTGCGATGGTGTTCCAAGACCCGATGTCCAGCCTGAACCCGCTGATTCCGGTGGGCAAGCAGGTGGCAGAGATGATTCGGGTGCATCACCCCGATATCAAGCCTGACGAACTGAAGGAAAAAACCGTGCAGCTGTTCAAGGATGTGCGCATCCCCGAAGCAGAAAAACGGCTGAAAGCCTACCCGCATGAGTTTTCGGGCGGTATGCGTCAGCGCGTTATGATCGCGATGGCGCTTGCCAACCACCCCGACCTGCTGATTGCGGATGAACCCACCACAGCACTGGATGTAACGATACAGCATCAAATTTTAAAGCAAATGCGTGCCTTGCAGCAGGAATACGGCACCAGCATTATCTTTATCACCCACGATTTGGGCGTGGTTGCTGAGCTTTGTGACCGCGTGGTCGTGATGTACGGCGGGCTTGTTATGGAACAGGCGAATATTTATGACCTGTTTGAAAACCCGCTGCACCCCTATACCATGGGGCTGCTGGCATCGGTGCCGGGGCTGAACAAGGATAAAAACGAGCGGCTGCAATCCATACCCGGCAGCCCGCCGGATATGACCCGCCCGCCCAAGGGCTGCCCCTTTGCTTCCCGCTGTGCCTATGCCCGCAACATCTGCGCACAGGAGTGTCCGCCCTTTGTGGAGGTGGGCAGCCGCAGCGCCCGCTGCTGGCTTTTGCAGCCCGATGCCCCCGCAGAGGGCAACCCCCTGCATGAAAAACTAGCCAAGGCGAAAGGAGGTGCCGGGTAAATGGAACAGCCGATTTTGCAGGTCGAGCATTTGACAAAGTTTTTCCCGGCAGGCGGCAAGGCAGAGGTCCACGCGGTGGACGATGTCAGCTTTACCCTGCGCCGCGGGCGCACCTTGGGGCTGGTAGGGGAGTCCGGCTGCGGCAAAAGCAGCTGCGCGCGCACGGTCATCCGCATTTATGAGCCGAGCGCCGGCAGGATTTTGCTGGACGGACAGGACATTGCCCATATGAGCCAGCGCCAGCTGCAGCCGATCCGCCGCAAAATGCAGATGATCTTTCAAGACCCTTACGCCTCGCTGAACGCCCGTATGACGGTGCGGGATATCATTGCCGAGCCGCTGAAGGCGCATCATATCTGCCAGTCCCGCAAGGATATGGACGACAAGATTTTTGCTATGCTGGAGCGCGTGGGACTTACCGCCGAACACGCAGGACGCTATGCGCACGAATTTTCCGGCGGTCAGCGCCAGCGCGTCGGCATTGCCCGCGCCCTTGTGCTGAACCCGGAGCTGGTTATCTGCGATGAGCCCATTTCCGCACTGGATGTTTCCATTCAGGCGCAAATCGTCAACCTGCTGCGCGATTACCAGCAGGCAGAGGGTACATCCTACCTGTTTATTGCACATGATTTGTCGATGGTACGTTATGTGTCGGACGATGTGGGCGTTATGTATCTGGGGCAGCTGGTGGAAATCTGCGAGGCAAAGGAAATTTACGACCACCCGCTGCATCCCTATACCCAAGGACTTTTAAGCTGCATTCCTGTGGCTGACCCCAAGCTTGCCCGCGCACAGGAAAACGCCGGCATCGAGGGCGACCTGCCCAGCCCGGTCAACCCGAAGCCCGGCTGCCGCTTCTGCAGCCGCTGCCCCTATGCCAAGCCCATCTGTGCCGAGCAGACCCCCGCGATGAAGGAGGCTGCCCCCGGACATTTTGTGGCGTGCCATTTATACTAAGGTTTACCGCGTTTTGCGTTAAACATAAATTTGCAGAGAGAGGGAATACCATGAAAAAGAAAGCTTTCAGCGCCGTACTTGCCGGCGCAATGGCGGTTTCGCTGCTCAGTGCGTGCGGCGGCAACAGCCAGCCCCAGAACATCGCCGATGTTTCCAGCGCTGCCAGTGAGCCTGCCTCCGCAGTGACCTCGGCAGAGCCTGCCGCCCAGGAAATGACGTTTGTGCTGAACAACATTCCGGACGGTCTGGACCCCACCGTGACCAACAACTCCTTTGCGCAGTATGTGATTTTGAACTGCTTCGAGGGTCTGGTCACCTATGACAGCACCGGTGCCGTTGTGGCAGGCTGTGCCGAAACGTGGGATATCAGCGACGACGGCTTGACCTACACCTTCCACCTGCGTGACGGTCTGAAATGGAGCGACGGCACCGACTTGACCGCCGAGGACTTTGTCTACTCCATCCAGCACGTTCTGACCCCCGCCACCGGCGCACAGTACGTCAGCATGGTCACGGATTACATCAAGGGTGCGCAGGAATTCTATGACGGCACCGGCACGGCAGAGGATTTGGGTGTAAAGGCAATCGACGCCAAGACGCTGGAAATCACCCTCAAGCAGCCGACCTCCTACTTCATCGATGTGCTGAGTATGTGGGTGTATGACCCCATCCAGAAGGCAACTGTAGAAGCCAACGGCGATGCTTGGTCTACCAGGGCAGAAACCTATGTCGGCAACGGTCCCTTCAAGGTCACCGGGATGAGCATGAACGAGAACGTCATCCTCGAAAAGAACGAGAACTACTGGAACGCTGACAGCGTCACGCTGGACAAGCTGACCTTCCGCTATGTTCTCGATCAGGCTACCGCGCTGACCGCCTATGAGTCCGGTGAGGTTGACGGTGTGATCTCCATCCCGTCCTCCGACTACGCCCGCCTGAAGGCAGACAAGGCCGGTGTGCAGACCAGCCCCAGCTATGGCACTGTCTACTACAACATCAACTGCTCTGTCGCTCCGTTTGACGATCCTCTGGTGCGTAAGGCGCTCTGCCTTGCCATTGACCGCCAGTCCATCATCGACAACGTTGTGCAGGTCGATGCCCAGCCCGCTTACAGCTTCCTTGCCCCCGGCTACGTTGTAGACGGCAAGGATATCACCGAAGGTCGCAGCGACTATGGTCTGTCCGCCACTGCGGACGTTGAGGCTGCGCAGGCAGCGCTTGCCGAGGCAGGCTACCCCAACGGCGAAGGCTTCCCCACGCTGCATCTGAGCTACTATGACAACGATACCGTCAAGAAAATCGTCGAAGCTATGGCAGAAATGTTCAAGAACAACCTGAACATCAATGTTGAGGTTTCCTCTGCCGATTGGGGCATCTTCTACGACAGTGTTGTCAAGGGCGATTACGAGGTCTGCGCCATGGGTTGGAGCGCCGACTATGTCAACCCCATGAGCTTCCTGCCTTTGTTCAAGACCGGCGACTCCACCAACAACGCCTTCTACTCCAACGCTGACTATGACGCTCTGGTGGAGCAGGTTATGACAGAGAGCGACCCCGCCAAGGCAGCCGAGCTGACCATGCAGGCGGATGCAATTGCTTCCGAGGATTACGCCTGCCTGCCGCTGTACTACAAGTCCAACAGCTACCTGATGCATGACAACATCAGCGGTTACTTTATGAACGCTTCCGGCGGTCTGTTCTTCAAGGATGTGAAGGTTTCCTGATGCGCTGCACGATTGAAACGAAGGATTTCGGGGATATGGTGTTTACGCTGTATCCCGAATATGCCCCCATCACGGTGGCAAACTTTGTCAAGGTCGCAAAAAGCGGCTTCTATGACGGGCTGTGCTGGTGCCGTATCGTCAAGGACTATGTCATTCAGGGCGGTTCGCCGGACAATGACATTATGACCGACAGCGACTGGCATATAAAAGGGGAGTTCGCTGAAAACGGCGTACCTAACCCCTTGCAGCACATCCGCGGTGCGCTTTCTATGGCGCGCGACGATGCCCCTGACACAGCAGGCACCCAGTTTTTTGTGGTGCATAAAGACGCCCACAAGCTGGACGGTCGTTATGCGGCGTTTGGCGAGATGGAAAGCGGCTTTGATGTGCTGGATGCCATCGCCAGCCAACCCACCTACGGTGCCGAAACTTGGAATAAACCGATCGATATGCCGGTTATTACAAGAATCACCATAGAAGAATAAGCATAAGTTCCTATTATAAAGGTATCCGCCGTGCAGGAAAATCCCTGTACGGCGGATACCTTTTTGTATTATGGCAGGAGGATGCTTCTTTTGGGTTGCATCGCGTTTGCAGGCAGACGGAACAGCGGACAGGCGGCGCTTTTACAACACAAGAGACCAGGCGCAAAACTTCGCTAAAGATAAATTTAGCGAAGTGTAGGAGAGGGAGCGTTGTATCGTTAGGATGGCCGTGCTGCTGTTGTGCTGCTGTGCCGGTCCGTGTCAGCGTAACGCAGGGCTGGTCAGGTGGATTTTTTCTTGCGGTCTTGCGATATTCGTTCGGGCTGATGCTTTCAATCTTGTGAAAGCACTTGGAAAAATACGCCAACGAGCCAAAACCAATTTGCTCTGCAATCTGGGTCAGGCTGAAATCCGTGCCGGTCAGCAGCGCCTTCGCCTCGGTAATGCGACGTTTCATCAGGTAATCAATGGGAGAAGTCGCATATTCCTTTTAATAAAAAAATCCGCGCGCTGGGCATCTGCCTAGAGTTTACCGATGCGCAGACCCGCGCGTGGTATGACGCCAACCCCGATTTGTTCACCCGCTATCCCCTGCCTGACAAGGCAAAGGAATAAAAGCAACAGCCCCCGGGCGCTTGTTTTTCCCAAGCGTCCGGGGGCTGTTTTTATGATTTGAAGTTAAAATTACTGGTTGGCGCTGTCAGCGTCCACCACGCTCTGGATCTGCTGCATCAGGGCATCGTAGTTTTCCTGAATGTCGATGCCGCCCAGCAGGGGTTCGCCCACAATGTTGCCGTTGCGGTCCACCAAGATGGTGGTGGGGAACGCCATAATGCCGGAGGCGTACTTGCCTGCCTCGGAATCTGAATTCAGGGACAGGTTGCGGTAGGCTGCGTTCTGGCTTTCCAGCACCTTCTTGGCGTCGGCAATGGCAGATTCGTTGCCATCAAAGGTTTCGGTGTTGACGCCAACGACCTCGCCGCCCATAGCCTTCAGGGTTTCATTCAGCTCGTTCAGCTTGGACAGCTCGCCGACGCAGGGCTTGCAGCCGGTGAACCAGAAGTTCATAACGGTCACAGCGTTGTTGGAAAACAGCGTATCATCGACCTTGTTTCCGTCAAAGTCGGTGGCGGAGAAGTTCTTGAAGGGGGAAGCGTCCTGCGCGGCATCGGCGCTGTCGGCAGCGGAGGATGCGTCAACCTGACCCTGCAGCGCGGCAATTTGAGCTTCGATCCCGCGAATGGTTTCGATGTCGGCGGTCAGGGTGGCAATCTCCTCCTCGGTAAAGGAGTCCTTGTTTGCCTCCAAGGTGCCTGCCAGGAAGTCCGCATAGTCGCCGTTGGAGTCGGATTCGCTCTTGCCCATCATACCGAACAGTTTATTCCAGGCATCGGCGTGGTCGGCAAACAGCTGGTTCTCTTGCTGGTACAAATCGTCGATGGTTGCGCTTGCATCCCCGGAAGCAGCCTCGGACACAGCGGTCGAGCTGCTTGCAGCAGAGGAACTGCTTGCGGAAGCGCTGCCGCCACAGGCGGTAAAGGACAAAGCGGCACAGACGGCCAGTGCGGTAACAACATTCAATTTCTTTTTCATAGGGGAATCGCTCCTTACTCATTCGTTTTTTGGGAAGTTTTGCTGCAATCCTTATCCAGGAACTGGTAGTGGATCGCATCCTTCGGACACGCCTTCATACAGGCGCCGCAGCGGATACATTCCGGATGGTTCGGCGTTTTCAGGACATTGACATCCATCTTGCACGCCGAAACACAGCGTTGACATCCGACGCATTTATCACTCTCGACCTTGATGCCGAGAAGGGATACCTTGTTAAAAAGAGAGTAGATTGCCCCCAGCGGGCAGATCCATTTGCAGAACGGGCGGTAAAACAGAATGCTGAGCACCACAACGGCGGCAAGAATCACACTCTTGAAGGTGAACAGCTTGCCCAGCGCCGAGCGAATGCCCGCATTGCTGAGCGACAGCGGAATTGCTCCCTCCAGAACGCCCTGCGGGCAGATATATTTGCAGAAGAACGGGTCGCCCATACCGATGGAGTTGGTGGCAAGCATCGGCAGCAAAATCACAAACACAACCAGAATGACGTATTTGAGATAGCGCAGCGGCTTGAGTTTTTTTGTCGAGAACTTCTTGCCGGGGATTTTGTGCAGCAGATCCTGCAGCCAACCGAACGGGCATAAAAAGCCGCAGATAAAACGCCCCAGCGTAACACCCAGCAAGATCATTATGCCGGTAATATAATAGGTGAACTTGAATTTGGACGAGCCGACCACCGCCTGAAAGGCTCCGATGGGGCAGGCACCGGTCGCTGCCGGGCAGGAGTAGCAGTTCAGCCCCGGTACGCAGACGGTTTTAACGCTGCCTTGATAAATTTTGCCCTTGAACAAATTCGGGATGTGGATGTTCGTAAGCAGCGTGGCGGCTGCCTGTATCCACCCGCGGAGCTGTGCCGCTTTTTTTGATGCCGACTGTTTGATTTTATCCAATTCCCACACACTCCAGACACAGTTTAATGGCTTTGCCAAGCACGACCGCAGCCTCTCCCCTGCCGGCACCGTAGGCGACCATACCCGCCCCCACGACCAGCAAGGCAAGCCGCGCGATATTTTTTGCCCTCACGATATTTGCTGCCCCTTTCGTTTTTCTCGTATTGACCTGATGACTCCGTTATTATACAATAGGAGGTGTAAAATCCTTGTTAAGATTAGGAGAAACATTTTGAGACTGCTGATTGTGGAAGATGAAAAGGAATTGTGCGATACCATCGCCAAAAGCCTGTATGCCGCAGGCTATGAGGTTGACACCTGCTATAACGGCGATGATGCGTTGGATTATGTCCTGGTGGAGGACTACGACCTGATCGTGCTGGATCTGAACCTGCCCGGGCGTGACGGTATGGATATCCTGCGTGAGCTGCGCCAGACCAACGATGAAACCAAGGTCATAATCCTGTCGGCACGCAGCCAGATCGCCGATAAGGTCGAGGGGCTGGACGCAGGTGCCAACGACTATATGGAAAAGCCGTTCCATCTGCAGGAGCTGGAGGCGCGCATCCGCAGCCTGACACGCCGAAAATTTGTGCAGAAGGATGTATGCCTGCATTGCGGTGCGATACGCTTTGACACCAAGGAGCGCGAAGCCTACGCCAAGGAAACGCTTTTGGCCTTGACCCGCAAGGAAAGCGGCATTTTGGAATATCTCTTGCTGAATCAGGGGCGCCCCGTCAGCCAAGAGGAGCTGATCGAACACGTCTGGGATGCCTCGGTGGACAGCTTCAGCGGCTCTGTCCGGGTGCATATGTCGTCCCTGCGCAAAAAATTGAAGGCGGTGCTGGGCTATGACCCGATCCTCAATAAGGTCGGCGAGGGATACAAGCTGGTGGAGGGCGTATGAAAACAAAATTATCGCTGCAATGGCGGCTGACCCTGATTACCACCCTGTGCATTGCGGTGATTTGCGGCTGCCTAACGCTGTTTGTCTACGGCAACGGCGTTTACTATATTGACTCGCTGCAGCACACGGTGGATACGCAATTGGGCGACGGCAGCAATGCCACCTCTGCCGAAATTTACATCGGCATCCCCGATGATGCGTGGGATGATTTTGTCAGTGATTTTTCGGTGCAGGTCTACAACAACAAGGCGAATTATAAAAAGAACAGTCTGCTGTTTTCGGCGCTGATGGCGCTTGCCGGCGGCGTTGCCACCTATTTTATAAGCGGACGCGCCTTGAAGCCGCTCTGCGAATTTTCTGACAAAATCGAGGAGGTGCAGGCGCAGAACCTGTCGGACTCCCGCATTGAGGAAAGCAGCGTTGCCGAGCTGAATCGGTTGAGTGTTTCCTACAACCGGATGTTGGCACGTCTGTCCGAGGCGTTTAAAACACAGCGGCAGTTCACGGCGAATGCAGCGCATGAATTCCGCACCCCACTGGCCGTGATGCAGCTGCAGTTGGATCTGTACAACTCGACCGAGCATCCAACCAACGATGCCTGTGCGCAGCAAACCATCCGTATGATGACCGAGCAGAACGAGCGCCTGAGCAAGATGGTCAAGACCCTGCTGGATATGAGCGAATTGCAGACCGTGGCACGGGATGACGAGATTGCCTTGGATGCCCTTGTTGAGGAGGTCTTGGCGGACCTTGAACCGCTTGCACAGGAGAAAACGATCCATCTTACCGCACAATGCGATGCCGTGACGATGACAGGCAGCGATATTTTGCTGTATCGCCTTGTCTACAACCTTGTGGAGAACGCCATAAAATACAACACGCCGGGCGGCACCGTCACCGTAGGTGTTGCCCAGCAGGACAAGCACATCCGTTTGACGGTTGCGGATACCGGCACCGGCATTCCGGAGGAGCTGAAGGAACGCGTGTTTGAGCCGTTTTTCCGCCTTGACAAATCCCGCAGCCGCGCGCTGGGCGGTGTCGGGCTGGGGCTTGCCCTTGTGCGCGAGATCGTCAACGTACACGGCGGCAGCATTTCTGTAAAGGATAACCCCGACGGCGGCACCACCTTTGAAGTGATTTTTTAATCGGAAATTTTGCCCAATAACAGGGGGCGAGCCAAGGCTCGCCCCCTGTTTATTCTATTTGTTACATTCCCGTGACAGAGTCGATTGGCATGGAGATAAAAATACCCTGCGCATCGCTGTGCATACCGCAGCTTTCGCCCATACACTGCATCAGCGCCACCTTGTTGGCGGATTCCGTTAAAATCAGAACGATTTCCTTTTCGTCCTGAACGCTCAAGCCCCAGAAGCTCGTTGCCTCCTGATTGCCGATGCGTCGGCTGCGGATGACTGTGCCGCCCTTGGCACCTGCCGCGCGAACGGCTTTCATCACATCATCGCTGAAACCGCTGTTCACAATGGCTGCCACCAGAGAGTGTTTCGATTCAGACATACTGTTTTCATCCTTTCCGCTGGTATTCACAACGTCTTTCCCTGCATCGTGGGCAAGAATGCGTAAAATCATATTGTTTGCACCGTTCAGCGGTATCGTAAAGGCAATGCCGCTGTTCGCTTTGTGCATCTGCAGTTCCGTGTACAGCTTTTCCATCAAAAGCGGGGACAGACGCTTGGGTACCATACTGACCAAGACGCTTTTGTCAATGCTGCCAAGACCGAGCATATCCATAATTTCGCTGGACGCCGTTCCCTCGGCATTAAAACGGTATTGCAGCGGCAGGGAGCCTTTTCGGAACATTTCTGCCGCGCGCTCGGCAAGCTTGGGGGTGGTGATCAGCACCAACAACTGAAAAGACACGTTTTTCTCTTGCTCCATATTACTCACCCTCCTCAAGATCTACGATCATATCGCAATCATCGGCAATGGCTGCCGGTACCGGCTGCACCCTGCCTGCGGTTTTCAGCTTATAGACCAGCCCCATCAGCTGGATGGCAATCAGCGGTGTCAGCGCAACCAGCGCCACCACACCAAAGGCATCGGTCATCAGGTTGCCGCCCAGTGCCTCGCATACGCCGATGCTGAGCGGCAGCAAAAAGGTCGAGGTCATCGGACCGCTGGCAACACCGCCGGAGTCAAAGGCGATACCGATAAAGATATCCGGCACAAAACGGGACAGTACCAAGGCAATAAGGTACCCCGGAATGACGAACCACTGGATCGAAATGCCGGTCAGAACGCGAAGCATCGCCAGCCCCACGCTGGCAGCAACACCGATCTGCATACAGCGGTTCATCATTTTGACCGAGATGGCACCGTTGGTGACCGCTTCCACCTGATGGTTCAGCACCTGAATGGCAGGCTCCGCTTTGACAATATAGTAGCCGATCAGCGCGCCAATCGGAACCAGAATCCAACGGAAGGGTACCCCTGCCAGTTCCTTGCCAAGGTAAGCACCAACAGGCGCAAACCCGACATTGGCACCGCATAAAAACAGTACCAGCCCGATATAGGTATACCCAAAACCAACGATGATGCGCTTGACTTGCAGCCCGTGATAGCGTTTGGTAAACCATTGGAAAATCAAAAACACCCAAAGGATCGGCACAAGAGAGAGCAGCACCTCCTTGGCGTACAGCGGCAGCCCCTGCGCAAACACGCGGGCGACGTCCTGCGTGGTGACGACCGTTTCCACATCGGTAAGGCTGTAAGCTGCCTCGGTCGGCTTAAAGAAGCAACCGAGAATCAGCACCGCCAAAATCGGACCCACGCTGGAAAGTGCCACCAGACCAAAGCTGTCGTTCGCTGCATTTTTATCGCTGCGCACGGACGCAAGACCGACGCCCATCGCCATAATAAACGGCACCGTCATAGGACCGGTGGTGACACCGCCGGAGTCAAATGCCACTGCCAGAAATTCCTTGGGTACAAACAAAGACACCAAAATAAGCGCCAGATAGCAAACGATCAGCAGCATCGAAAGGCTGATTTTGTACCGGATACGCACAATAGCCAGCGCCAGAAACAGCCCCACGCCGATAGCCACCGTAAAAATCAGCACCGCATTGGGTACCGAGGGTACCTGCCCTGCCAACACTTGCAGATCCGGCTCTGACACGGTGATAATAACGCCCATCAAAAAGCCTGTCAGCAGCACGGTGAGCAGTTTTTGCATTTTGGAGATCTGCACGCCGACGCCCTCGCCGATGGGGGTCATTGCCATTTCTGCGCCAAGCTGGAAAAAGCCCATCCCGATAATCAGCATAAATGCCCCGGTCAGAAACATAACTACACTGCCCAGCTCCATCGGGATCAAAAATATGCTGAGCATCAGCACGATTCCGGTGATCGGCAATACCGCCGCCAGCGACTCGCTGATTTTTTCTTTCAGTTTTACATTCAATTCTACGCCCACCTTTCAACAGAGTGTTTCTTTTGCACGGTGTTTACAGATCAAAAGGGCGTTTGCTGACTTCTTCCATGCAAATCCCAATCCAAATATTTCCTTATAATTATAACATTATAACATATCACAAATGTTATCGAATTTTAAATATTTTCTAGAATTCGGATAAATACCGTTGATTTTTTGCTTGGATGAGGCTGCCTCATTTACTTTTCTGCATAAAGCGACTATAATAGGAAAAGAATTTTGCAAAAGTCAAGGAGAAGGAACTATGCCGAATTACAAACAAAATCGCGCCCTCGCCGCCGCGCAGGAGATTTGTATTCTGACGGCAGGCGTGGCGGTCATTGCGGCGGCGGTCTATTTTTTCCTGGTGCCAAGCCATACATCGGTCAGCAGTATTTCCGGCTTGGGGATCGTGCTGTCGAACTTTGTGCCGCTGCCGCTGTCTGCCATTACGATGATTTTAAATGTTGTGCTGTTACTGATCGGCTTTTTGACCTGTGGGCGTGAGTTTGGTGCCAAAACCGTGTACACCAGCATTTTGCTGCCGTTTTTCATCGGTGTGCTGGAGCGTGTTTTCCCCGACATCGGTTCCCTGACCGACAGCCAGGAGTTGGATGTGCTGTGCTACATTCTGGTGGTCAGCGTAGGGCTGAGCATCTTGTTTAACCGCAATGCCTCGTCCGGCGGGTTGGATATCGTTGCCAAAATTATGAACAAGTACCTGCATATGGATTTGGGGCGGGCAATGTCGCTTTCCGGTATGTGCGTGGCGCTGTCGGCGGCGCTGGTCTACGACAAGAAAACCGTTGTTCTCAGCGTGCTGGGAACCTATTTCAACGGTCTGGTGCTGGATCATTTTATCTTTGACCACAACATAAAGCGGCGTGTCTGCATCATCACCAAAAAAGAGGAGGCGCTGCGGCACTTCATTATCCATGACCTGCACAGCGGCGCCACCGTGTATGAGTCCTACGGGGCGTACAATCTGGAAAAACGCCGTGAGATTATTACCATTGTGGACAAGTCCGAGTACCAGAAGCTGATGAACTTTATGAACCGCGAAGACCCGCAGGCATTTATCACCGTTTACACGGTATCGGATATGCGCTACCAACCGAAAGTATAAAGACATCCCCGCTGTTTGTTAAAACAGCGGGGATGCTTCTGTAGGCAAGCTTTTTATAGTATAAATTATGGTACGGCTTCACCACCGTTCAAAATGAACGCGGTCAGCCTCATAGCGTTCCTCACGCGGGGCGGTCAGATTTATGTCCGGGTAACCGAGCGCTATAATGGAGTGCGGCACGATGGACTCCGGCAGGGCAAACAGTTGTTTCTGCGCCTCCACCCTGTCCTGCTGGGGCCACGTCCCCAGCCAGACCGCACCCAGCCCCAGCTCCTGCGCGGCAAGGCAGAGGTTTTGCGCCGCAATGGCACCGTCAATCACCCAATATGCCTGCGCCGGCGGAAAGGCGCGCTGCAAATCCCCGCAGACCAGAATGGCTGCTGCCGCTTTGCGCAGCGGCTCTGCCGGGCGCCCGTTGGCGTCTGCCATCTGTGCCAGCTTTTCGGGGTCGGTCACCACAACGAACGACCAATCCCTTGCATTGACACAGCTCGGTCCGCTCATAGCAGCCTGCAGCAGCTGGTGCAGCTTTTCTTTTTCTATCGGTTTATCAGTAAATTTCCGGCAGCTGCGCCGGGTAAGAAGGGCTTCCAGCGTGTTCATAACCAATACCTCCTGTGTTGGTTGGATTTTCTCATAGCAGAGTTTCAAAAATGCAAAACAGCACGCCGTCCTTCGGGGCGGCCTTTTTGCCCGTTGGTTCAGGCTCAGACCGCTTTTGTCTGCAGCAGCTTTTTGTGCATAGCAGCCATCAAAAGCAGCAGTGCCAGCAGGTAAAACGGGTAAATCGCAACCGTCGTATGGTTGGCAAGAAACCCGAACAATGGCGGCATCACACAGTTGCCAACATAGGCGCTTGCCATCTGCACACCGATGATCGCCTGCGATCTGTCCGCACCGAAATATTCCGGTGTTGCGTGGATCACGCTGGGGTAAACCGGCGCACAGCCCAGCCCGACCACAATCAGCCCAACCAAAGTCGCCGCCTGCCCCAACGGCAGCAAAAGCGCGGCGATGCCAACTGCAATGCCGCAAAGTCCCATACGGATCATCTGGGCATCGTTGAACCTCAGGGTCAAAAAGCCGCACAGCGCGCGCCCTGCCGTAATGCCGATATAAAACAAACTGGCAAATCCGGCGGCTGTTTCCGGTGCAATGCCTCTGTACAAAACCAGATAACTGCTTGCCCACAAGCCAGCGGTCTGCTCCAAGGCGCAATAGCAGAAAAACATCACCAGAACCTGCTTTACCCCGGGAATTTGCAGGATCTGCTGCAGGCTCAGCGGGCGGGCGCACTTCTCCGGCGCCGCGTCGCTGCCCTTGACCTGCTTTTTCCACAGCGGCAGGCTGAGGAAGATTATAACCGTCAGCAACAACTGAATGCCGCCGATGAGGCGGTACCCTGTGTGCCAGCCCAAACCGCGGATCAGCACCGCCCCCATAATGTACGGACCAAGGGAAGCGCCCACGCCCCACATACAGTGCAGCCAGCTCATATGGCGGCTGGCAAAATGCAGCGCCACATAGTTGTTCAGCGCAGCGTCCACGCTACCGGCACCCAGACCATACGGCACAGCCCACACGCAAAGCGCCCCAAACGAATGGCTGACAGAAAATCCGAGCAGTGCCAGCGCGGTCATTGCCACGCTGGCTGCCGTTACGACACCCGCGCCAAAGCGGCGGGTCAAACGATCACTTTGCAGGCTGGAAATCACCGTGCCGACAGAGATGATGCAGGCAACCACCCCCGAATACGAAAGCGGCACACCGAACCCCTGATAGATGGTCGGCCACGCCGCGCCCAGCACGGCATCCGGCAGCCCAAGACTGATAAAAGATAGATAAATCACTGCCAAAAGCAGATGCAGCATTTTGTATATTCTCCCTTAACTAAAAAAATGTGAGGAACCATAAACGGCAAGGCTTCCTTGCGCATTAGCAGTATTATATCACAGATTTCCCGATTGTGCGATAGCGCGCAAAAAGAAAACCGACAAGGCGCAAAGCCCTGCCGGCGGTTTGGCGGCGTCAGCACTCGGACTGCTGCTGCGCCACCTTGGATTTTTTGGCTGCGGGAAACTCAAATTCCTTTACCCAGTCAATCAGGTACGAAGAAATTGTGACGGTAATCAGTGAATACGCGATGCGTATCACGGGGATATAGCTCAGCGACAGCAATAAAACGACCGCATCGGTAAACAGATACGAACGCGACAGCCGCCACTTGAAAATGTGGGAAATTGACAGTGCCAGCGCATCGTCACCGCCGCTGGAGCCGCCCTGCCGGATGATCAGCCCTACGCCGATACCGACAAACAGCCCGCCCAGCACCGCTGCTGCCAGCGGGTGGTCGGACAGATCCGGCAGCATCGGGGGAAACTGCTCCCACAGCTTGTAGAAGCCGGAAACAAACATCGTAGATACGATGGATATCTTGATAAACCCGGCGCCCAGATACTTGAATGCCAAAAGGTAGCAGGCAATATCCAGCACCGGCGTAATGTAGGCGGGCGAAAACGCACACCAATGCTCAACAAAAAGCATCAAGCCGATGACGCCGCCCTCGGTGATATGGGTGCGCTGGTGGATGTTGTGAATGCCGAAGGTGCAGATCATCGCGCCCAGCAGAATCAGTAAAACCTTTTGTAAGGTAAGCCCCTCTGTCAACTTACCCCAAAGCTCGGAAATGCGGGATCTCAATTTTAAATTGCCTCCTTGTTGAATTGCCTCTTGTATGCTATAATTATAAACTGTATAGTAACTATAAAGTCAAGGGGGCTTTATGAAAAATCTGTTTTCCATCGGTGAATTATCCAAGCTGCAAAATATTTCCCGTCAGACCCTGATTTTTTATGATAAAATCGGTTTGTTCTGCCCGGCGTATGTGGACCCGGAAAACGGCTACCGCTATTACAGCGCCGCCCAGCTGGATTTTTTGGATACTATCTGCATTATGAAGAGGATCGGCTTTTCCTTGGATGAAATCAAATCCTATTTAAAGGAATACACCCTTGACACTTCCATGGTAGCCCTGCGCAAGCAGTTGACCATCATTGACCGCCAAATCGAGGAATTGCAGCTTATCAAAAGCCGCGTTGAACATCGCTGCCTGCAGCTGGAGCAATCGGCGGCGATTCGCAGCCAATACGCCGAGGTTTCGGTGCAAACCGTCCAAAGCCAGTATATTGTATGGCAGGAGGTCGCCGCCCCGTACACCTTGGATCGGGTCAGTATGGCGACCAAGCAGTGCTTTGTGCGTTCGTTTAAGGAGCGACTTCCGGTTTTCTTTCAAAGCGGCGCTATCGTCCCGCTTGCGCGCATCCTGCGGGGAGAGTATACGCTGGCATCCCACGCTTTTTTGCCGATTGAAAAATGCTCTGCCAACGGTGTTGCCGAGCTGCCCGCAGGGCAGTGCGCCGTGACCTATCACACGGGGGATTATCTCTCCATCGGCACAGCGTATGAACGCCTTTTGCAGTATTGCCGCGCGCATCGGCTGCAAATTATCTCGGACTCCTATGAGTTTGCCCTGATCGACTATCTTTCTACCGGGGACGAAGCCGAGTATATCACAAAGATCCTGTTTTATGTCGAAGATACCCCGTAAGGCAGCCCCTTTGCGCGGCAAATTTTCAGCCCTGCCATTTACACCGCCGCCATATTGCGCTATACTGATAACAGCCTACCTTATATAAAGGAGCCGAAAATTATGAGTGAAAGCAAAATCATCATCGATATTGTGGTCGATGTCCAGAAGGACTTTATCACGGGGGCACTTGCCAACGAGCAGGCGCAAGCCAACGTGGCGCATCTGGCACAGACCGCCCAAAGCCATGCCCGCGCGGGACACTGGATGTTCTTTACCCGGGACACCCACCCCGACAACTATCTGCAGACCCGCGAGGGACGCCACCTGCCTGTGGCGCATTGCATTCAGGGCGAGGACGGCTGGAACCTTGCCGCCGAGTTGGAAACGGCTATGTCCGACACCGAACCTGCCGTTTGCCGCATCATCGACAAGCCGACCTTCGGCAGCTATATGCTGCCCGGTGACATTTTGGACGAGCTGATGGCACACAACCGCAGCGTTGAGGACATTGAGAAATTTGTCATCTACGGCTACTGCACCGATATCTGCGTAATCAGCAACGCCATGGTGCTGCGCGCTGCCTTCCCAGAAACGGAAATCGAAATTCAAGCTGATTGCTGTGCCGGGGTCACGCCGCAATCCCACCAGACGGCGCTGGATGCCATGCAGGCCTGCCAGTTTACGATTTTGAAGTAAAGGCAACACCGCACAATTCCCGCCTGACGGCTTAAGCACCGCTCCGGCGGCTGCGGCACAGCATCTGCGTTGCCAAAATGCTCGATAATACACAAAGTATTATCTGCGCTTTTGGCTTAGCAGCTGCCGCACCTCGCTCGCCGTATCGGCACTTAGAATTATGCGGTATTGCCTAAAGCACTGTCCCTTATGGACTTGCCCGAAACACCATAGCATGGGGAGATAAGAAATGAGAATCGCCTACCTGATCCTATGCCACACTGACCCTGATCACATCAAGCGTCTTACCGACAAAATTACCGACCGCACCGGCGATGAGGCGTTTGTTCATGTGGACGGAAAATGCGATGTACGACCGTTTGCGCAGGCATTGCAGGAAAACCCCCATGTACATCTGACGCCGTGCGTACCCGTATATTGGGGCGGATATTCTGCCATTGAGGCAACGATACTTCTGTTTCGCACCGCTCTTGCCCATGCAGGGCAGCCGTTTGATCGGTTTGTGATCCTGCAAGGGCTTGAGTATCCGATACGATCCAATGCGGCAATCCACGCCTTTTTTGAAGAAAACGCGGACAAGGAATTTATCCTTGCCCAAAATATTTCCCAAAGCACCGACCCCAAAGAGATCCACAAGTACTCGCTGTACTGGTATCTGGACACCCCCGACAAGCGGTGGGTCAGGCTTTTGCACGAGGTCAACCGTTCCCTGTTTCTGGCACGCGGTCACATCCCGCATTTTAAGCACAGTTATGTAAAAAATAATAACGGTGAAAAGATGGCTATCCATCAAGGCTGCGCGCAGTTTGGTGTAACTCGAGATCTTGCCGAGTATCTGGTGCGTTTTCACGAGGAAAACAAAGGCTTCAACCGCTATTTTCACTCCATGTATGCCCCGGACGAGGCGTACTTTCACACCATTGTCTATAACTCCCCCTTCGTCAGACACACGCCGGACGGCAAGGCGGTTGCCAGACCCCATCTGACGGATTTTGAAAATCTGACCTATTTTGAATACCCGACCACGGTCACGCTTTTTACAGAAAAGAAGGATTGGGCAAAGCTGCGGGACAGCGGGTTCCTTTTTTTCAGAAAAGCCTCCAGTGAAAGCAAGGAACTGCTTGACTACATTGATGCACAGCATCTTTTACAAGACAACCCTTGATGCGGTATTCCCCACCTATGCAGGAAGCGGCTGCCAAACGGCAGCCGCTTCTTCTTTTTTCTATTCACACGGTCAGTGGATTTCTTACAAAAGAATTACAAAGAAATGCCGAATCATCGCCAACTTGCCGCTGCAGACACTGCACAGGTGCCAAAACGTGAACCGTTTCCATCCAAATTGTAACCTTTTTTGGACGTTTTTGCCAAATTCGAGGTTTTCTATTCGTGCAAAGCCACAAAATTGGTTAAAATAAACATTTTTCCCTTGATTTTTCAGCGGAATAGGTGTACTATAATGTCAATCCGAAACGGAAACGTTTCCGATGCAGTTCCAAATTCATGTATACAATGTTTTTCTTTAGAAGGAGGAAAAACCATGAAAGCTAAGAAAACTCTGTCCCTGACCCTCGCGGCCGCCATGACCGCCGGTCTGCTGGTTGGCTGCGGCGGTGGCGCTGCCAGCTCCAGCACCCCCGCTGCTTCCAGCGATGCCCCTGCTTCCAGCTCCGCTGCCCCTGCAGCCGCTGGCAAGGTCTACTACCTGAACTTCAAGCCCGAGCAGGATGAAGCCTGGCAGAAGCTCGCCGCCAAGTACACCGAGGAAACCGGCGTTCCCGTAACCGTCGTCACCGCCGCTTCCGGTCAGTACGAAACCACCCTGATGAGCGAGATGGCCAAGAGCGATGCTCCCACCCTGTTCCAGGTCAATGGTCCCGTCGGTCTTGCCAGCTGGAAGGATTACTGCTACGACCTGTCCGGCACTCCCTTCGCCGGTGAGCTGACCAGTGATTCCTACGCTCTGAAGGACGGCGACGCCACCCTGGGCATCGGCTACGTTATCGAGAGCTACGGTCTGATCACCAACAAGACCCTGCTGGAGCAGGCCGGCTACAAGGCCGAGGACATCAAGAGCTTTGACGACCTGAAGAAGGTTGCCGAGGACATCACCGCCCGCAAGGACGAGTTGGGCTTTGCTGCCTTCACCTCCGCCGGTATGGACGGTTCCTCTGACTGGCGCTTCAAGACCCACCTTGCCAACCTGCCCATTTACTTTGAGTATCAGGCAGACGGCATCTCCTCTACCGATGCCATCAAGGGCACCTACCTCGACAACTACAAGAACATCTTTGATCTGTACATCAACAACTCCACCTGCGATCCCGCCGAGCTGGCAGGCAAGACCGGTGATGACAGCCGCAACGAGTTCCTGAACAAAGAGGCTGTCTTCTTCCAGAACGGTTCTTGGGAGTACAACAACCTCGTCGGCGAGGACAAGCCCTTCACCGATGACGACCTGACCATGCTGCCCATCTACATTGGCGTCGGCGACGAAGCCAACCAGGGTTTGTGCACCGGCACCGAGAACTACTGGTGCGTCAACAAGGAAGCCAGCGCCGAGGACATTCAGGCTACGCTGGACTTCATGTACTGGTGCGTCACCTCTGAGGAAGGCACCGCTGCCATGGCAAACGATATGGGCTTTGTTATCCCCTTCAAGAAGGCTGTCGAGTCCCCCAACCTGTTCGTCAAGGTTGACAATGCTATGACCGCCGCCGGCAAGACCCCTGTGGCTTGGAACTTCTCCACTATGCCTTCCGAGAACTGGAAGAACGGTGTGGGTTCTGCCCTGACCGCTTACGCTGCCGGTACCGGCACTTGGGACGCTGTTGTCACCGCTTTCGTGGATGGCTGGGCTACCGAGGCTGCTTTGAACGCTGCTGCGTAATTCCGGTTTTTTAAACCCTGCGTGTAAGTCACCAATCTACGGGGCGGGCGAGATTCGCCCGCCCCGCTTTTATTTGAAAAATTAGGGGGAGCCTGCTATGGAAAAAGCGATAAAGCGCTACTGGCCCGTGTTTGTGCTGCCGACCCTGATTGCCTTTATTATCGGCTTTGTATGGCCGTTTATCTGGGGCGCCGGGTTGTCCTTCTGCAAATTTACGACTGTAAAAAATGTGTCCTTTGTGGGACTCAGCAACTACAAAATGATTTGGTCTGATGCCACATTTATGCACGCATTCTGGTTCACCGCCGCCTTTACCGTGGTGTCCACCGTGCTGATTAACGTGCTGGCGTTCGGCATTGCTCTGCTATTGACCCGCGGTATGCGCGGCACCAACGTATTCCGTACCGTTTTCTTCCTGCCAAACCTGATCGGCGGTATCGTTCTGGGCTACATCTGGCAGATTTTGCTCAACGGTCTTTTGACCGCGTGGGGCAAACCGCTGCTGGCGCTGAACGCCACCTACGGCTTCTGGGGCTTGATCATCCTGATGTGCTGGCAGCAGATCGGCTATATGATGATCATCTACATTGCCGGCTTGCAGAACGTTCCCACTGATTTGATCGAGGCCGCCCGCATCGACGGTGCAACCTCCCGCCAGATTTTGTTCAAAATCAAAATCCCCATGGTTATGCCCAGTGTGACGATCTGCACCTTCCTGACCCTGACCAACTCCTTCAAGCTGTTCGACCAGAACCTGTCCCTGACCGCCGGCGAGCCTGCCAAGCAGTCCATGATGCTGGCGTACAACATTTACGACACCTTCTACGCCCGCTCGGGACCCCAGTGGAAGGGCATCGGTCAGGCAAAGGCCGTGGTATTCTTCCTGTTTGTGGTGGTCATTTCCCTGATTCAGCTGCAGGCAACGCGTTCTAAGGAGGTACAGCAATAATGGGTGCTACCAAAAAAGACCGCCGCATCAATGCGGTATTGTCGGTCGTTCTGGGCGTTCTGTGTGTGGCATGGATGTACCCGGTGTTTATGATTTTGATGAACTCCTTAAAGACCGAGCGTGCCATCACGACCACCCGCGCTTTTGAGCTGCCCGGCGCCGACACCTTTGTGGGCTTAAAAAACTACATTTACGGCATTCAGGAGATGGACTTTTTGTCCTCTTTCTGGTACAGTTTTGTCATTACCATCAGCTCCGTGGCGCTGATCCTGCTCTGCTGCTCGATGTGCGCATGGTACATCACCCGCGTGCAGGGCGTGCTGTCCAAGGGTATGTACTATCTGTGCGTGTTCAGTATGATCGTACCGTTCCAGATGGTTATGTTCACCCTTGCCAAGACCGCCGACACCCTGAAGCTCAATAACCCCTACAACATCTGCATCATCTACTTGGGCTTCGGTGCCGGACTTGCCGTGTTTATGTTCACCGGCTTTGTCAAGAGTATGCCCATCGCCATTGAGGAAGCCGCCATGATCGACGGCTGCAATCCCCTGCAGATTTTCTTCCTCGTGGTTTGCCCGATTTTGAAGCCCACAATGATTTCCACCGCTATTTTGGAAACCATGTGGGTCTGGAACGACTATCTGCTGCCCACGCTGGTTTTGGATATTAAGGTCTTTCGTACCATCCCGATGGCCATTCAGTATTTCCGCGGCAGCTACGGCAAGGTAGAAATGGCACCCATGATGGCGTGCATTATGATCACAGTTCTGCCGGTCATCGTGCTGTATCTTGCCTGCCAGAAGTACATCATCGACGGCGTTGTTGCCGGTGCTGTAAAGGGCTGATTTTTAACCGAAAGAAGGCTATGCCCCATGACGATTAAAGACATTGCCCGGGAATCCGGCTACGCAGTCGGCACTGTATCGCGGGCGCTGAACAACGCCCCCGGCATCAGCGCCGAAACCCGCCGCCGGATTCTGGAAGTGGTCAACCGCCACAATTATGAACCCAACGCCAATGCCAAGCACCTGAAGCTGCAGGCAAACGATGGGATTGCCCTGATCGTAAAAGGCACCCAGAATATGCTGTTTGCCGATATTCTGGAACAACTGCAAAGCGAAATTGCCGCCAGCGGCTATATGTCCTTTGTCTACTATATTGATGAGGAAGCCAACGAGGTCGCGCAGGCCAAACGCATCTGCGCCGAGCGCAAGCCCTACGGCATTATGTTTCTCGGCTCCAACCTGGACTATTTCACCCCCGAGCTGGAAACCTTGGGCGTTCCCTGCGTACTGCTGACCAACAGTGCTGCCAGCCTGCAGATTGCCAACCTGTCCAGCGTGACGGTAGACGATACGGCGGCATCCGACCGTATGATCGAATACCTGTACCAGCAGGGACATCGCCGCATCGGCGTGATTGGCGGTTCTCCCGATTTATCCAGACCGAGTTTGTCCCGTCTGGCAGGCGCACAGGGTGCCATGCTGCGGCTGGGATTGCCGTTTTCTTTTGAAAAACAGTATGCCTACGCGCGTTTTTCCCTTGCCGATGGCTACAAGGCGATGGAGCGCCTGCTGGAAACAGCGCCCGATATCACCGCCGTGTTTGCTATGTCCGACCTGATGGCGCTGGGTGCCATCCGCGCCCTGCAGGATCACGGTTTGCGGGTTCCGCAGGATATCTCGGTAACCGGGTATGACGGCATCGTCTTGGGGCAGTACAGCATCCCCCGTCTGGCAACGATTCGCCAGGGCATGGAGCAGCTCGCGGTGCGCAGCGCCAAAATACTATTGCATAACATCAAGGAACCCGGCACCGCCGTGCATGAGGTGGTTCCTTTTGAACTGATCGAAGGGGAAAGCGTTTGCAAGCTGAACCCGTAACAGAAAGAGGTTTTCCTGGATGAGAGCAAGCGGCATCTTAATGCCCATTTCCGCCCTGCCTTCCCCTCACGGCATAGGCACCATGGGGCAGCAGGCGCGGCAGTTTGTGGATTTTCTGCACAAGGCAGGGCAGTCATATTGGCAGATTTTGCCCATCTGCCCGACCAGCTATGGCGACAGCCCCTACCAGTCCTTTTCCACCTATGCGGGCAATCCTTATTTGATCGACTTGGACGAGTTGTCCGCGCAGGGGTTGCTGAAGCCCGAGGAGTACAAGCACATCGACTGGCAAAGTACACCGGATTGCATCAACTACGGTGTTCTGTACGAGAAGCGCTACGCTGTGCTGCACCTTGCCTGCGAGCGGCTGCTGGCAGCTCCCCCTGCCGATTATCTTGATTTTGTAAAGAAAAACCGTTTTTGGCTTCCCGACTACGCCCTGTTTATGGCATTGAAGGACGCCCACGGCGGGGCTTGCTGGCAGCAGTGGGAGGAATCCCTGCGCCGCCGTGAGCCGGACGCCATCAAGATTGCCCGCAAGCGTTATGCCAAAGAAATTGCCTTCTGGCAGGCGGTGCAGTATCTGTTTTACCGCCAGTGGCAGGCGTTGAAAAATTACGCCAATGCGAAAAATATCCGAGTCATTGGAGATTTGCCCATCTACATTGCGCTGGACAGCGTGGATGTATGGAGCGAGCCAAAGCAGTTCCAATTGGACGAAAACCTGAACCCGACCGAGGTGGCAGGCTGCCCGCCGGACGGATTTTCTGCCACCGGTCAGCTGTGGGGCAACCCGCTGTATGACTGGGACGCCATGGCGAAGGACGGCTATGCATGGTGGGTGCGGCGCATCCGGCATATGTGCAGTATCTACGATGTCGTGCGCATTGACCATTTCCGCGGCTTTGCCGGATATTACGCCATCCCCTACGGCAGCGAAACGGCTATTGGCGGGCGCTGGCGCACCGGTCCCGGCTATGCATTGTTTGCTGCCATCAAGAAAAAACTCGGTGATCCGCGCATTATCGCTGAGGATTTGGGCTTTTTGACGCAGGACGTCAACGACCTGCTGCGCAGGTGCGGCTACCCCGGCATGAAGGTTCTGGAATTTGGCTTTGACAGCCGCGATGGCGGCGAGTACCGCCCCCACGGCTACCCCGTGAACAGCATCGCCTATGTGGGTACCCACGATAACGAGCCTGTCAACGGCTGGATGGAAACCGCCTCCCCTGAGGACGTTGCCCGCGCCGTGCAGTATCTCAACCTGACCAGGCAGGAGGGCTATCACTGGGGTATGATGCGCGGCGTCTGGGCCAGTGCCTCCGAGCTTGCCATTGTGCAGGCGCAGGACATTTTGGGTCTTGGACATGAAGCCCGTATGAACACCCCCTCGACTGTGGGCAATAACTGGTGCTGGCGCGCCAAGCGCGGTGTTTTCAATGACCGCCTTGCCGCCAAGCTGTACCAAGCAGCAGAGCTTTACGAGCGTTTGCCCCGCTAATCCGTAAAAGAAACACCGCAGAATTTTGCATTGCAAAGCCTGCGGTGTTTTTGTTATGGCAACATCCGAATTGTTTACGATTTGTACACCAAAGAATCCGGCAGCTTTGCTATAATAAAAAGAAATGAACTGAAAAGGGAGTGCTGCGGATGCCATCGGAAAAGAAATCCTCGCCCCAAGTTGAGGGGCAACTGCGCCACATTTTGCGAATTCCTCAAGCTGTGTACAAAGCCACCGGCATTGTCGTCAATGGGCGGCGCATCAAGAGCTTTGTCTTTACCACCGACCTTGCCATCATCCGGAATTGTGATGCGGACGCCGTGTTTGCCGTCTACCCGTTTACGCCCCAACAGGCAATCAGCGATGCCATCATCAAGGCGTCTTACATACCGGTGTTCTGCGGTGTGGGCGGCGGCACGACCCGCGGTATGCGCACGGTCAGCCTTGCCAAGGATGTCGAAAGCCAAGGCGCTATGGGTGTTGTGCTGAACGCGCCCATCACCAACCTGAACCTGCGTGCTGTCGCCATGGCAGTGGATATCCCCGTTATCATTACGGTCACCAAGGAGGACACCGACATTGCTGCACGCCTTGCCAACGGTGCCTCGATATTAAACGTCGCCTGCGCCCTGCAAACGCCCCGTGTCGTAGCCAAAATACGCGCCGATTTCCCGGACGTGCCTATCATTGCCACCGGCGGTCGAACCGAGGAATCCATTGCCGAAACCATCGCCGCTGGTGCCAATGCCATCACCTACACCCCGCCCAGTCCGGCAGAACTGTTTAAGGCAATGATGGAAAAATACCGCGAGTGAATGTTTTCAGCGCAGTCCTTTTAAACCAAAACGGCTTGCAGACAGAAACCTGCAAGCCGTTTTGCCTTTGTACAATCGCACAAAAAGCAGTCGTATTTTTTATGCTTTTTAGGAGTCGCTTTCTTTCGTCCCGTTATTGAATCCTTCTCTTTTTTATGCTATAATTCAATATGCAATGTCTGTATGTGCCGATTTTTATGGCTCAGGGCGAAACCGCTTGAAGGGATGTAACGTAATGCCTAACCAAAACAATCCGAATCCGAATGATGTGGAAACCATTGATTTGCTGGAATTGTTCTACGAGATTCTGCGCCACATCTGGGTCATATTGGCTGTGACCCTTGTCACCGGTGTTGCAACGTTTTTCGGTGTAAAAACCTTTGTGACCCCCCAGTATGAGTCCAGCGCCCTGATGATCGTAAATACCCGTCAGGATTCTTCTGTCAACGTTACCAGCGACCAGATCAACTCCGCTGTCAAGCTGGTAGACACCTACAGCATCATCATCAAAAGCCGCACAGTGTTGCAGCAGGTCATTGATGATTTGAACCTTGTCATCGACTATGATGCGCTGTATAAGCGCATAACCGTTTCCGATGTGGACACCACACAGGTCATTAAAATTGCCGTGCAGGACCCAAATCCGCAGGCAGCACAGATCATCTGTAACCAAATCACCTCCGTTGCGCCCGGTATCATTATGGACAAGGTCGAGGCAGGCTCCGTAAAGGTGATTGAGTCCGCTTCCCTGCCCAGCAAGCCGGTTTCGCCGCGCACGCTGCGCACCACGGCGATGGGTATGATGCTAGCCATGGTGGTTTGCGTGGGCATTGTTGTGCTGCGTATGCTGCTGAACAACAAGATCAACACCGAGGAAGATGTCGAAAAATATTTGGGTCTGCCGGTACTCGGCGTTATCCCCAAGACGACGGGAGGGAAAAATTAAGTGGCTAAGAACAAACACCCGAAACGCGAACTGCTTATGGTCGGCGACAACGCCTCCTTCCAGTTCAATGAAGCGTACAAGTCTTTGCGCACCAATCTGGAATTTCTGGCTGCCACCTCCGACTGTAAAAGCATTCTGGTAACCTCCTCGGTTCCCACAGAGGGCAAAAGCAACGTTGCCGTAAACCTGGCGTGTACTATGGCCGCCGCCGGCAAAAAGGTCATTTTGATGGACTGCGACCTGCGAAAAGGCACGCTGGGGCATTACCTGCATCTGCGCCGCGGCGCCCCGGGGCTTACGGGTAAGCTTTCCGGCGCTGCCGAGTGGAACGATATCTGCTATTCCATTCCTCACATTGACAACCTGACCGTCATTCCCACCGGTCCGCTGCCGCCGAATCCCTCGGAGCTGCTGGCAAGCCGTCAGATGGGCGCGCTTTTTGAGGAATTGAAGACGCACTGCGATGCGCTGATTGTCGATACACCGCCTGTTTCCTTGGTGACTGACGCGGCGGTTCTGAGCCGTTATACCGACGGTGTTATTCTGGTCGTGCGTCCCGAGGTCACCACCATTCAGGGTGCGCAGCTCTCCAAAAAGAATCTGGAGGCTGTCGATGCCCATATTCTGGGTGTTGTCATTAACGGCTATGACACCAAAAAGAGCACCAAGAAGGACGGCTATTATTACTCCTATAACTATTACGGTTATTACGATGAAGATGGCTCCTCCGGCAAGAGCAAAAGCAAAGGTAAGTCCAAATAATGTCTGACCCTATTCTGATTGATCTGCACTGTCACCTGCTTCCCGGTATTGACGACGGTGCCTCCAACGAAAACGCCACCGTTGACCTGATGCGCAAGGAGGAAGCCGATGGCGTGCGTGCTGTTATGTTCACACCCCACTTTTATTATGAGCGTATGGGGCTGGACAGCTTTGCGGAAAACCGGAAAGCTGCCTATTCCGTTGCCGTAAAAGCCTGCCAGCGTGAGGGTATCCGCGTAGCCGCAAAATGCGGTGCCGAGGTGCATTTTACCCCGGCACTGCCGTTCTTGGATTTGTCCAAGCTGTGCTATGCCGGCACGCACTATATTCTTGTGGAACTGCCCACCAACGTCCACCCCGCCGGTATTGAGGAAACGCTGTACAGCATCCTGCAGCGGGGCTATACCCCCATCTTGGCGCACGTGGAGCGGTTTCCGTATGTTACCGAAAACCCGGCACTGCTGTACAACTGGGTGACGATGGGCTGCCTTGCACAGGTCAATGCCAACGCCTTTCTGCGCGGCGGCGAAACTGCCAAGGCGGTGCATCGGTATGTCAAGTGGAATCTCATACATTTAATGGCATCCGATGCGCACAGTATAAAGCGCCGTCCCCCCAATTTAAAGGATGGTCACGCCGCATTGCCGGCTGACTTGTCCGAGTATTTTATGCGCAACGGGGAGGCTGTCTTTTTTGACCGTGAGCCTTCTCTTCCGGAGCCGGTAGAACCCAAAAAGCTCTTTGGTTTGTGGAAATAGTCAGTTTTTCCCGCTTTTAGCTCAAGATATTTGTCATTTACTATTTTTTTGTTTTTCCAGTCAAAATCTATTGAGTTTCTTTTTTGGGTGTGCTATAATAAATATCACTTATAAGACGCTTATTTCTTATAAGTGTACGGTATGCCCGTACATTCCTGAGGAAAGGAGGAAAACTATCATGAACAAGATCAAGAAGTTTGTTGCTGTTCTGGTCAGCGCTGCTATGGCTTGCGTTTTCGCAACCTGCGCTTTCGCTGCCCCTGATGCTGAGACCATCCGTGCCAGCGTCAAGAAGTATCTGGCTGATAACGGTATCGCTATGACTGAGGTTGTTGACAGCCTGACCGCCGATCAGCTCACCGCCCTGCACAACAACGCTGACACCCTGAAGGGTGTTGCCGCTGCTGCCAAGGAAGGCGTTGACAAGAGCACCAGCAAGGCTGAGGTTACTGCCGTCGTCGACAAGGCTCTGGCTGATTCTTCTTCCATTTTGAGCGCCGCCGGCATTACTGTTGCGGTTCCCACCATCGAGTTCAAGGGCGACCATGCTTTGATCGGTGTTTCCGTCGCTGCCAATGGCGTTTCCAGCGAAGTCGAGAAGAACGTTGCAGCTACTGCTTCCGCTTCTGCGGCTAACCCCATCGCTTCTTCTTCCGCGTCTGTCATCAAGGCCACCGGCGACAACGGTGTAGTAGCTCTGGTTGCTGCTGCTCTGGGTGTTTCCGCTGTGCTGGGCATGGCTGTCCGTAAGGAGCACAACTAAGCTTTTCAGCTTTGTTGCTTTTCGATGAGATCATGATTTCACCGGATCTGATGGGCAGAGCTTCGGCTCTGCCCATCTTTTGTGTTTAACTACAGTATTTTACTGTCTTTATATAGATACCGTATAATTCTAATCGCCGTTAGGCGCGAATTACGCGATGTTTTGATTGATTCCAAGGGAGGTTTTCACCTTGTCCCATCCCAAAAAGTCCTTTATCAGCGACAGCCCCTTTGCCTTTGTCGTAGTCCCCCTGTCTATCACAGCCGTAACCGCCGCGGTGCTGTTCGCCTTCGGCTACGCGATGGTTTCCCCCTATCTTTCTATGCTGCGCTGGTTTAGTGACCGCACCGAGGAATACCAGTCGCAGGACCTGCTTTCTCAGGCAAGCAGTGTGCTGGACGGCTCTGCCGATGCAGAAAACACACAGGAAACCCTGCCGTTAAGCTCCATCACCTACCCGAATGTCGGGGACCGCTATGCCGACATCACGATTTCGGGTACCACCGTGGATGCACCCGTCTACTATGGTGACAACAATAAAATCCTGAACAAAGGCGTCGGCACCTATGTGGACAGTGATGGAGTCGGCATTCCGGGCGAAGGGGTCACCATCTTGATGGCGGCGCACAATAACACATTTTTCAACGATTTACAGCACGCCAAGGTCGGCGCAACCATAACCGTGACCACTCACTACGGTGTCTACACCTATGAGATTACCGACACGAAAGTTCTGGATTATCAGGATACTTCCGCCTATGACTTTTCCCGACAGGATGAAAATTTGATCCTGTACACCTGCTACCCCTTTGACGCGCTGGGCTTCACCCCCAACCGTTTCTTTGTGTATGCCAAGTATGTTTCCGGTCCGGTCATTGACCGCACCTGCTAAGGAGGTTTTCTGCTTTGACAGCTACTACCCATAAAAACCGCCGCAGCAGCGTAGTTTGGGCGTTGGTTCTCACATGGCTGACCACTATTTTGCTGGTTGTTGTAACCTGTCTTTTGACCTTGATGACCACCGTTGCCCACCCCGGCTATATGAAATCCCAAATTCGGCGCAGCGGTTACGCGGATCTTGTCTACGAATATCTGTACGAGGATTTTTGCAGCTACGGCGCCTCCACAGGCTTTGACTCCGATGTTATCTGCTCGGTTCTGTCGGCAGATCAAATCAACGCCGATATGGAAAAGACCGTGGATAAACTCTACGCCGGGAACACGCAGATGAGTGCCCGGAACGATTTTCAGAGTCAGGTCAATCAGGTTTTACTTGCCAATCTGGCACAGCGCGGCGTGGACGTGACCGAAGATATCCAAAACGCTGTGTCCATCGTGGCCGATGCCTGCCGCCTGGATTATGCCGACTATGTATCCATACCCCTTGCCGGTCAGTTGTCCGCCGTTATCTCCAAAATCAACAAGCTGCTGATCCCCTCCATCGCGGTCAGCTCCATTTTCTGCGCTGTTTCCCTGATTTTGATGCTGCGGCTGGCGGGCAAGCCCCGGCTGGGGGTGCGATGCCTGACCTATGCCTTCACCTCCGCTGCGCTGCTGTGCCTGCTGGGTTCTACCTCTGTCTATCCCCTGCTGGGTCTGGACAGGATTCCTTTGCGTCCCGAGTCCCTGCGGCTGCTGATTTTAAACTATATTCGCGGAATCTTTACGCAGCTCAGTATCTTTGCCGCGGTTCTGGCGCTTGTGGCCGGACTTCTTCTGGCTTTGCAGTGTATCGGCAGCAAGCCCAAAAAAGCGGCGTAATTCCACAAAAAACCTCGACGCACGGCAACCGATGCATCGAGGTTTTTTATCTGCCGCTTAATGCCCGGCGTGGCTATCAATTTGCTGCAATTCAAAGCGGTAAGTCTGGTCAGCATCCGGATATTTCTCGGTATCCACCTTTTCCAAGAACATCGCCAGCGGTCGCACCCAAAGCCCGCCATCGCCGTACAGCTTTCGGTAAATGACCACCGCTTCCCCGGTTTCTGAATCGTGGGCAAGGTTTTCTACCAGATAGTAATCGCCCTTAAAATGCCGGTACACACGACCGATTTCTGCGTTTCTCATACAAGTTCCTTTCTTACAGGCTTCGGAATTTTGTGGGGGAGATGCCGTATTCCTGCTTGAACGCACGGTAAAATCCGGAATAATCGGTAAACCCTACTGCCTCGGCAACCCGTTCGAGATTGCTCCCCTCCGATATCATGGTTTTGGCAGCGATCAATCGGCGCTGCGTCACATAGCGGTAGTAGCTGACCCCCATCCGCTTGCGGAACAGCTGGCCGATGGTGCTTTCGCTCACATGGAAGTGACGCGCTGTGTCTTCGAGGTTGATATGCTCTGCCAAGCGATTCTCCACATAGGACATCAGTTCATCCAGCAGCTCGCGTTTTTCTTCCACAGGCTCTGGGACTTCCCCGCTGCAAAAGGTGCGGTACATTCTGGTGATAAGCTCCAGCGTGTTGGCAAACACAACCGCCTGCCATCCGGGTGCTGCTTTTTCAGACTCCTTGACCCCACGCCGAAATCCGTTTTCAAACCAAGCCAAACTTTCTGCGGAAATATCCGAGGTGCGCAAAACACAGGGCAAGCGATCCAGCGCTGTCAGAAACGACCAGTTCTGCTGCATCATGTCTATGCCCTCTGCGCTGAGCCAGACCACCACACGGTCGTACTTTTCGGTGAATTTTTCGGGAAACAGCGGACGGTGGCTGACCCCCGGGCGCAGCAGCAAAATATCTCCCCGCTGTACGCGGTAGCGCCGGGTACCGATCAGATACTGCAGATTTCCGCTGCGGATAAAAAGGATCTCGTAGTAGGCATGGCTGTGCAGCGCCACCACATCGCCTGTTTCGCTGACATCCTGCTGGGTCTGTACCAGTGGATAATCCATCTCGACTTCCTGATAAAAGCTGTCCCAATCTATGTTCAGGCGTTCCAGTACAGCGCGCTGCTGCTCCTTGGTGGCGTTTGAGCCTGTACCCAGCCCAAGCGCCTGCGCCTGCCGAGCCAATTCGTGCAGTTTCACAAATTTTTCTCCTTATATTTGTGTATTTTATATATAGTATACCATATTCTTGTCGGATTTGCAATGTTATTTCCCATATTAACAATTATTATTTCCTATGTAGCATTGTATAATGAAGGCAATGAAAGCGGATACCCTGTGGAGGTATCCCATGTGTGTCTTATACAAAGGAGGAAATTATGGCTAAAACAAAGAATGCCGACGGTCTGACCATGAAACACAAAATCGGTTACGCCTTCGGCGACATGGGCGGCTGCATGACCTTCGCCCTGATGGGTTCCATCGTTACCCGTTACTACACCAACGTTCTGCAGGTCAACACGGTGGTGCTTGCCACCCTGCTGCTGGTCTGGAACGTCTGGGACGCCGTCAACGACCCGCTGATGGGCGCCTTGATGGACAAGGTCTTTGCAAAGAAGCACAACAAAAAAGGCAAGTTCCGCCCTTGGCTGCTGCGCTCCGCCCCCATGGTAGCCATCTGCGCTATCGTGTTCTGGACCGTACCCACCTTCTTTAAGGGTACCACGATGCTGGTCGTGCTGTTCTTCTGCAAAATTTTGTACGAAGGCTTCTACACCATGTTCAACATCCCCATGGGTTCCCTGCTGTCCGCCATGGCTGACACCGACGGCGAGCGCGCTGCCCTGTCCAGCGCCCGCGGCTTCGGCGGTATGATCGGCAACATCATCCCCATGATCATCATGCCCCAGCTGCTGGCAAAGTACGGCGACACCAGCACCGCCTTCGGCATTGGTGCCACCATCTGCGCGGCCATCGGCTTTGTGTTCTGCTTGCTGCACTACTTCTGGACTGAGGAGCGCCACGTCAGTGATGCCCCCAGTGAGAACAACGAGCCTGTTAAAATCAGCGATATCCTGAATGTTTTCCGTGTCAACCGTCCGTTCCTGGCGCTGTGCATCCACGGCATCTGCATCTGCACCATGCAGTACGTCGGCAGCACTCTGGGTACCTATATGTACGGCGACGTTCTGGGCAACATCGGTATGATGAGCCTTGCCAGCGCGATCAGTATGCCTTTGGGTATCGTTGCACTGATCATCACCCCCAAGATTGCCGACAAGGTCGGTCTGGAGCGCCTGATCCGCTACTGCCTGCTGATTGCCTCCGCTTTGTACTTCCTGCTGTTTGGCGCGCTGATGGTTCTGCCCGTGCCCGCCATCGCCTACATGCTCGTCAGCTCCATCGCCATGGGTCTTGCCAGCGTATCCATCTATATGCAGTGGGGTCTGGTCGGTGAGGCGATCGACTACAACGAGATGGTCACCGGCAAGCGCACCGAGGGTTCTATCTACGGCACCTTCAACCTGACCCGCCGCATCGGTCAGACCGTGGGCAACTCTGCCGCTGTTCTGGCACTGGGTTGGATTGGCTATCAGGCAGGCGCTGCCACCCAAACCGCAGGCACTTTGACCGGTATCAAGGTTCTGGTTGTGCTGACCCCCGCCCTCTTCGTTTTGGGCAGCTGGATTGCCTTCCGCTTTGTGTGGAACATCACTCCCGAGGTCCGCGCCAAGATGGCAGCCTTCAAGACCGGCAAGCAGACCCCTTCCGCTGAATAATACCTGCTATCCTTGGGACTGTGCGGCAAAACCACCGCACAGTCCCCTGTTTTTAAAGGAGGAACCCCTATGAGAACTCGCATTTTACCCAAAATGCTCAACAGTGAGGTTGAGGAATACCTGCAGCGCAATGACATTATTATCGTACCTGTCGGCACCGTGGAAATGCACGGCGGTTTCCCTCTGGACAGCGAAACCGTAATCAGTGAGGCCTACGCGCTGCGCATGGCAGAAGCCTGCGATGGTTTGGTTCTGACCGGGCTGCCCTATTTTTACGCCGGGGCGACTGCCTCCGGGCGCGGCACCGTGCAGGTAAGCGTGCGGCAGGGAATCGACTATCTGTCCGCCGTAGCGCACAGCCTGCTGCGGCAGGGGTTCAAGCGGCAGGTGTATGTCAGCTTCCATGGTCCTGCCCATATGACCTGCAGCCCCATGGTGCGCGATTTCTTTGACGAAACCGGCGTTCCTATCCTGTATATGGATCTCAGCATGCAGCTGGGTAAGCTGGCCCAGGATTTGTTTACCTCTCTGGACTGTTTCCATGCCATCACCGTGGGGGCCTACCAAATTATGGGACGCCTGCAGGACATCCCGCTGACCGGCGAATTTTCCGCACCGACGCAGCAGAGCTGTGCGCCGTTTAATGATATCTTCGGTCTTGCCTACCAGAGCGCCGCCATCGGCTACTGCTTTGCCAAGCAAAGTGACCACATGCCTACAACCGCTATCCCTGACGAGAAAACCCGCCAAGAGTTGGCAGATGAAGGCCAGTCCATCATCGAAAAGGCTGTCGCCGCCATGGATATGCCCCATGTAACAGATCAAATGCGCAAGCTGGAGCAGTACAACAAGGACGTCGAAAAGACGCATCCGTGGATGCCCAGCGCCTACAACAAAAAGGAGTCCTGACCCGATGAGCGAACTGAAATACCTGCGTCACACCCCTTGCGGCGACATTGCCGGCACTGACTGCCAGTGGTCGGGCGTTGCCGCCTACAAGGGCATCCGCTACGCTACCGCCGCTCGCTGGTGCTACCCCGAACCCGTGACCCACTGGGATGGTGTGTACGAAGCAACCGAATATGGTGCCTGCTGCTACCAGCCCCGCGCTTTTTACGATGAATCACAGGTTGCGGAAAAGGCATTTTACTACAATGAGTTCCGCCGCGGCGAAACCTACCGTTACAGTGAGGACTGCCTGTTTTTGAACATCTGGACGCCCGCCGATGCCGCACCCGACAGCAAGCTGCCGGTAATTTTCTACATCCACGGCGGCGGCTTTACCGGCGGCTGCGGACACGAAAAGCACTTTGACGGTCCCGAATGGCCGACCAAGGGCTGTGTCGCGGTGACCATCAACTATCGGTTGGGACCCTTGGCATTTGCCTGCTTGGACGAGCTTGCCAAGGAAGCCGGACACACCGGCAACTACGGTCTGTTTGACCAATTGTGTGCGTTGCAGTGGGTGCGCGCCAACATCGGCGCTTTTGGCGGCGATGCTGACAATATCACCGTGATGGGACAGAGCGCCGGCGCTATGAGCGTGCAGCAGCTATGCCTGACCCCTCTGGCGGAGGGGCTGTTTGCCAAGGCTGTGATGAGCAGCGGCGGCGGCGTCAGCAAAATGCTGTCCGCCAAGCCGGTGGAGGATTTGTATCCCTTCTGGGAAAATGTGATGGCTAAGGCAGGCTGTGCCGAGCTTGCTGCGCTGCGCGCGCTTGCGCCCGAGACACTGTTTACCGCTTGGCAGGAGGCGAAGAAAGAGTGCAAAAATGCCATGGCGACTTCCGGTCCCGCGCAGGATGGTGTTTTCATTTGCAAGCCCGGCACCGAGGTTGTGGCAGCCGGTGAACAGCGCCACATCCCTTATATGATCGGTATGACCAGCGAGGACATTATGCCTCCCATCCTTTACACGATGGTCAAGGGTTGGTGCAAAACGCAGGATGAGCAGAACGGTCCTGCCTGCTTCGGCTGGTTCTTTGACCGCCAGCTGCCCGGCGACAAAAACGGAGCATGGCACAGCAGCGACCTTTGGTATTGGTTTGGTACACTGGATCACTGCTGGCGTCCCTTTACCGCCACGGACAAGGTCTTGAGCGCCCAGATGGTCACCTATCTGACCAACTTTGCCAAGACCGGCAACCCCAACGGCGGCGGTATGCCTACTTGGACGCCGCTGGATGCCGCCCACACAAAGGTTCTGCGCTTAGGTGAGCAGCCGACCCACATGGGCAAAGTCTCCTTGGCAAAGCTGGTGTGGACCATGCTGACCAACAAGGCGGTAGGCGAATAAGCCGCTTCTTCCCTGCAATTTTCCAAGACATAAAGCAAGCCCTGCCCCTCGTTTTGCACGGGGCATGGCTTGCTTTTTTTTGAATATGTGCTATAATAAGATATATTTGTGTGTAAATTGTTTTGATCTGGGAGGATACAGAATGGCACAGGAGCTTGAAAACAAGAACACCTTGCGCGAAACCGCAGACGACCGTCAGCTTGTCTACGTCCGCTATGAGGATGACGACGATGAGGAATTGGATATCTTTGATATCATTACCCTTTGCAAAAAAGGGCTGCTCATCTTAAAAAAATACATTGCCCTGTTGCTGGTATTTCTGGTAATCGGCGGCGTGCTGGGTTATGTAAAGGCAAAACTTACCCAAAAGCTTACCTATACGTCCAACGCTGTCCTATTTGTTGACTTAAACCGTGATATGCTTCAAAACGACAGCGATACCAATGAAGCCGGGAAAATCAGCATGCTTGCAAATTCCTTCGCCGAAATCGTCCGCAGCGATGCAGTTATCACTCCTATCGCAAAAAAATATGCAAGTGAAGACAAAAAGATTCGCAGCATCGATGAAGATGCATTAATTCAAAAAGTTGATGCGATCCGCGATAGCATTAGCGTATGGACACCGGATGGCACGCAGATCATTCAAGTTTCCGTCTCTGTTGAGGTTGCCAACGATGAAGTGGAACACGCCCAAGATATTTGCGAGAGCGTGGTTCAGGCCGGTATTGCCAGTCTGGATTCTATTACCGATTATGCGACCATCAAGGTAATTTCCTCTGCAACCGAATCGCGCAAAGGGCAAACCACGCGCGCCTTGAGCAGCGCCATCTCCATGGCTGCCATTTTCCTGGTTCTTGCACTGGTTATTGTAATCGTGCGCGAGCTGGGTCTTGCCTATAAGGCACACGAGGCTGCAGCCAAAAACGACAAAAAAGAGAATCATTAAGCGAATTATGCAAAAAGAATCCCCCGGCTTCGCCGGGGGATTCTTTTTATTTGCGGTGTACTTTTGCCGCAGTGGCGTGAAAGCTCATATCCAGCAGGTCTTTAATTGTATCCGGCGCGGCTGTGCCGTCCAAGGCAACGGTAATCCATGTGTCTTTGCTCATATGATAAGCCGGGTAAATGCCACGCTCTGCCCGCAGGCTGCCGATCAAAATCGGGTCGCATTTTACATTGACCACATCCATTCGCTGTGTACCGGGAAGTCCCAGCTTGTTTTGGGGAACATCCAGAATCAGCGCGAACCATTTTCGGTTTTCGGGGTGGCGAAATACCTCGTGGTTCGGTGATTTTTCCCAAGGGTGGTCTGCTTCTATGTGGTATGTCTGCCGGATATAGGCTTTTAATTCCGCGCGATCCATAAGCGCCCCCTTGCCTTAGCAGGTTCTGTTGCGTTCAAACGACAGATAGCGGGTTCCCTGAAAGCTCAGCCTGCCCGCGTCCCCTTCTGCCAGCAAACCATACTCGTTTCCCGGCACATGAAACTCCATTCTGTCGCCGCTTTCCACCTGAAAGGTGACATAATACGATGTATCGTATGTTGTGGAAAATCCGTGCGCACCCGACGCATCTCCACCGATCGGTCGATCGTGGTGCGTTACATTCTGACGCTTGGCAACCACCGTAGCAAGCACAGTCAGGCGCGGCGATTGATTGTTGCTGTGCCAGGTTCTGATGCCCCTTACAAGGGTAACGATAAACACCGCAAGAATGAGAAAAAACACAAGAAAAAATACAAGGGGAAACAGGAACGTCATTACATCAAACATCATCGGTTACTCCTCTCAAAAGGCACTTCCTGCCGCTGATAAACATCGGCTTACTATGCGGTGTTGCCTTAACACTCCACTGCCACCTTGATGACGCCATCCTGCCTGTTTTCAAACAGCGCATAGGCCTCCGCAATGCGGCTGAGCGGGTAGGTGTGCGTAATCAGCGGTTCGGTGTTCAGCTTGCCCTGTGCAATCAACGCCAGCGTTTCCTCGCAGTTGCAGCCATCCACGCCGCCGGTCTTAAAGGTCAGATTCTTGCCGTACATATCAGGCAGCGGCAAAACCTGCGCTGCATCGTAAAGGGCAACCACCGTCACAATCGCGTTGGGGCGCGCACATTCCCACGCCAAGCGGAAGGTCGAGGCGGCGCCCGCCACCTCTAACACCACGTCCGCACCGCCGTGGTCGCTGTTCCGGCGCACAAAATCGGCGCACGCCTGCGGGGTAACCGTAAGCACCTCGGGGTAATGCTCGCGAATAAAGCGCAGGCGGTTTTCATCCTTTTCACAGACAACGATGCGCTTCGGTGCGTGCAGCATAACGCAAAGCAGGGTGCAGATGCCCGTAGGTCCCGCACCGATGATCAGCACGGTGTCCTCTGCGGTAATTTCAGAAATACGCGCTGCCCAGTACCCTGTCGCCAGCACGTCCCCCACCAGCAGCGCCTGCCGGTCGGTGACATTGTCCGGGATTTTGTTCAGCCCGGTGTCAGCAAAAGGAACGCGGACATATTCCGCCTGTCCGCCGTCGATCCGGCAGCCCAGCGCCCAGCCGCCGTTTTTGTCGGTGCAGTTGTTGACAAAGCCCTTTTTACAGAAAAAGCATTCCCCGCAAAAGGTTTCCACGTTGACGGTTACGCGATCCCCCGGCTGAACATGGGTCACGGCGCTGCCTACGGATTCCACAACACCCACCATCTCATGCCCAACGGTGATGCCCGGCACCGCGCGCGGCACACTGCCGTGCTTGATATGTAAATCGCTGGAGCAGATGCTTGCCAGCATCACCTTGACGATAGCGTCACGCTCGTGCTGCAGCACAGGCTTGGGTTTGTCGATCAGCTCAAACTTTCCTTCAGAAACATAGGTATATGTCTGCATAGGTTTTCCTTCACTTTCCATACATTCGCTGTTCTTCGGCGCTGCCGTATCCTGTCGGCACAGCGTGGTTTCTTACCCATATTGTACGGTATCGCATAAGCAAAGTCAAGGGTATACAGCCGGGTACAGCGGCGATTCACACAGCCGTTATCACAACAAAAAGCCGCTCCACCGGAGCGGCTTTTTATATGTTGCATCGTTATTTTTACAGCACCATACACAGCGTGCCTGCCGTAATCAAGGCACAGCCAAGCAGGCTTTTGGCATTGAAGGGTTCATGCAGGATGACAAACGCCAGCGCCAGTGTAATGACAACGCTCAGCTTGTCCACAGGCACCACCTTGGAAGCCGCACCGATTTGCAGCGCGCGGTAATAGCACAGCCAGCTTGCGCCGGTGGCAAGCCCTGATAAAATCAAAAACAGCCAGCTGCGGCGGGTAATGTCCCCCAAGCCTGTCTGCGTGCCGGTCAAAAATACCATACCCCAACTCATAATCAACACCACAACCGTGCGGATGGCGGTTGCCAGCGTAGAGTTGACGCCCTCAATGCCGATTTTTGCCAAGATGGAGGTCAGTGCTGCAAATACCGCAGACCCTAATGCAAAAACAAACCACATACAAATGCCCCCCTTTTTACACCACTGTACCACGGTTTTCGACGTTTTTCAACGGTCGTTTTGGGGCAAATGTCTTGTTTTTACACTGTGTCCATAGCGTCCGCAAAACCAGCTCCGGCATACGGTTTGTAAAATCAGATTTCACGGACTTTATAAGCCAAAGCCGTATTCGTAGTAATTTCCGGCAGCGTCGCGGTAGGCATACGCCTTGCCGTTTTCATCCTTGAGAGAGTCCGGCATATAGCGGTCCTTGGCAAAGCCGGGTACATCGTTGGGGCTGATGCATACGCCCTGCGCATTGACCGCCAGCACCTCGTCGCCCTTCGGCAGCGTGATGGGCAGCTTGCCCGTAGGGGCAAAGCGACCGAAGATGACATCCAGCGTGGCATCGCGGTAGGTGTCAAAGCCCGCCAGCAATGCATCGCTGATTCGCTCGACATTGCCCACCTGCCATGCCAACGTGAAGTTGATGTTCGATATTACCTTTCCGCCGTGGGCGTGTACTGCTGCGGCAATTTCTGCCAGGTGCTGCGCGCCGGACAGGGTGGTTTCGGTATGGGTTTCGGCGGTGGGGCGACCTTCGGCATCCACATTATGCACGGTCTTGTTCTCACAGATATCCAGCTCCAGATAGCCGGGGGTGGCATTGAAATACTCACCGGAGGACGGCGACACAAACAGCAGTGCAACGTCCGCCTCGGCAGCATCCTCCACCAAGGTGCAGCCCTTCAGCTCGCTGCGCAGCGCCTGCGTAGCAGCTTGTGCCTGCTCAGGATTTTTCAGAAACGCCTCGGCATAGATTTTCTTTCCCTCAGAAATTGGCAGCGTACCGTCATTTTTCAGCAGTACCACGCTGCGGCGGTGCGCCTCGGCTGCGGTAGCCCAGTCTTCCGGGTTGGCTACTACGCGCTCTGCCTCCTCGGGGTCGCGGTAGGGGTCGTCAAACATACCCAAGGCAAACAGCTCGGTCAGCGTGCGGGTCACAGCGCGATCCAATGCCGCATCGGTCAGCACCAGTTGCTCTTTGGTAAAGCCCTTCGGTACGGGGTGGGTATCATAGTAGTCGCTGTGGGCGCGGTCATACGCCTGCTGCCCGGCTTCGTTGTCAAACAGACCGCTGATAATATCCACCCCGGCGTGGTTCACGGCAAAGCCGATGCGCTCAGGCACATCCAGCATTTCCACGCCCCACGCCATATTGTGGGCAATGCCGGTGTCGGAGTTGATATACCCGGTAAAGCCCATCTGCCCGCGCAGCATGGTATCGATAAAATAGTGGTTGTAGGCAAAGCCGTAGGGCTGCATATCAATCACATTGCCCTGCAAATCGTGCTGCGGTGCGCTTTTTTCGGCTGCCGGCTTGGAGTAGTACGGCATAACCGAGGCAGTGCCTGCCTTGACGGCTGCCGCAAACGGCGGCAGGTGGTAGGTTTCCAGACTGCCGGGGGTGGCGTAGACGTTCCACTGTCCTGCCGCATAGTGCGGGTCAAAGCCGTTTTCCCGCGCGCCGCCGCCCGGGAAGTGCTTGGTGGTTACTGCCACGCCGTCCGCGGTCACGCCCTCGTCGCTGCCTTGGATGCCGGGGATGATGTGGGTCATAATCTCGCTGATCAGCTCCGGATCCTCGCCAAAGGTGCCGTAGGTACGCTGCCAGCGGGGGTCGGTCATCGTGTCCGCCATATACATATAGCCCTTGCGCAGACCGCAGGCGTTCCACTCTCTGCGCACGGTGGCGGCAAACTTGTCCACAAGGTCGATGCGGTAGCCCTTGACGGCGGCGGCAATCCCCAAGGTGCCCGGCCAGGTGGCAAGCACACCGCCGGCATCGTTCATACCAAAGACCAACTCGCCGTTTTCGTTGCGGGAGTTGGACGCCGCTGCCACAGGAATAAAATGCTCGCACTGCTCGCAAACGGCGTGGGCTTCATTCATCCAGTCCGCCATATCGGCAGGGGTCGCGTTGGCGCGTAAAATCACATGGCGGTTGAACCACTCTTTTAATAAAGTAGTCGTGCTGGGCAGGTGCTGCTCACCGAAAATCGTCTTGCCGCGGAACTCCCCCTCGTCCAGAATGCCATACTCGTCGGATTTGCGCTCCATATCCTTGTACATGGCGGCCATGGGACCGGTCATGGGGTACTTTGCCATACGCCAGTCAGAAATAAACAGCTGGGCGATTTTTTCCTTGACGGTCAACTGCTGCACATAAGCAGCGGCACGCTCGGCGGGGGCATTGCGCCAGTCATTGACAGCGGTCAAGCTGCCGCTGCCGTCGATATCCTTAAAAGTAAAGCCATCCTGCGTAAATACGCGCCGATCCACGGTGGACACCCGCTGCCCGTTGGGGTTTTGGTAAATTTTAATACGCTGTGATGCTTTGGGCATAAAATAGCTCCTTCCTGCGATAAACACAAAATGCGGGTACGCGCAAGGGCGATACCCGCTGGGAGGTTACGGTTTACTTGTCAGACTTGAAATCCAAAGGCAGGGTGGTCCAACGTGCGCGGAAGTGGAACGCTGCATCCTTGGGCTGACGCTGGCGGGTAAAAATGCCCTTCTTGTTGCCGTTGACACGCATAATGCCCTCGGTTGTCTGGAAGTCGGCAAAGTTCCAGACCAGCTCGCCCTTGACAAACTCGTAGCTGTCAAACACAGCGTGGTTCATATCCAGATACTCGTTCTGGTATTCCTGGCTCCACATCACGCTGGGCAGCTTATGCTCGCTGGGCATCGTGTCGGCGCCGTACTCGGTAAAGATTATCGGGCGACCATGCAGTGCCATACGCCAGCCGTCCATCTCCTTGCGGAAGGCAGCCTCGGCGTCCACAATGCTCATACCGCCCATCACATACCAGCCGTAGTAGCGGTTCAGGCTGATAAAGTCGGCAAACTGCTGACCCTTGCTGTTGTGGGGCAGGCTCATCATAACAATGGCATAGGTGCGCGGGCGCTTCTGGGGGTCGATCTCGTGCGCCAAGTCAAACAGCGTCTTGAAGTACGCCTCGGTGCCTTCGCTGGTGCATTGGGGTTCGTTCAGGATGCTCCATGCAATAACGCTGGCGTGGTTTTTGTCGCGGTTGATCATGTCGATCAGCGCAGCCTTGTGGTTCTCCAGCAGCTGGGGCGTGGTTTCCTTCTCAAACCAGCCGACCTTCTTGCCGTTGCCTTGGTTGGCAGCCAAGAAGTTGACGGCGCTTTCCATAAAGCCGACGGCGGGTACTTCATCAATGATGAGGAAGCCCTCCTCGTCCGCCATCTGGTACAGCTCCTCGGCATAGGGGTAGTGGCTGGTGCGGAAGCAGTTGGCACCGATCCACTTCATCAGCTCGTAATCACGCTTAACGGTGGCAAGATCCAGACCGCGTCCACGCAGGTCAGCGTCCTCGTGCTTGCCGAAGCCACGCAGGTAGACGGGCTTGCCGTTCAGCAGGAAGTTGCCGTCCTTGATCTCAAAGGTGCGGATACCGATTTTCTCGGCATACTCGTCCACCACGGTTTCGCCATCGGTGATGCGGATCACAAAGTTGTACAGGTACGCGGCATGGACGTTCCACAGCTTGACATTGTCAATGTGCAGGGTGCCGGTTTTGCCTTCGGCATGGGCGACCTTTTCGGTGCCGTCCAGCACGTCAATGCTGACCGTATGACCGCCGTTGGTGGTTACGGTATAGGCAACATCGGCGGCGGTGCCGTTCAGGCTATGCACCACGCTGAAGTCCAGCACGCGCTCCTTGGGCAAGGCGGTCAGCTTGACCGGGCGGTGGATACCGGCGTAGTTATAAAAGTCAAAGTACGGAGTGGCGAACTTTTTGCCGTTGGACAGCGTGGTAGTGCGTCCGGCAGGCAGCATAGTTTCGCTCAACTCATTGTTGGCAAGCACTGCCAGATGGTTGAACTGGTTGTAGCGCACAATGTCGGTAACGGCTGCATCGAACGGCAGGAAGCCGCCCTCGTGAGTGGTTACCTCCACACCGTTGACGAAGATGCGGGCGCGGTGGGTCACCGAGCCGAAACGCACGGCAATGTCCTTTCCCTCCCACTCGCCGGGGACAAAGAAATCCGTTTCGTACCAGAAATTGCCGCAATACTCGCGGGATTCCTTATCGGTAAAGAAATCGCAGAAGGATGCAGGCACCGGCATGGTAATGCTCTCGGGCAGGTGCAGCGCCCAGTCGTTGTCAACGCCCTTGCTTTCGGGGTCAAAGGCAAAGCGCCACATACCGTCCAGACTTACCACACGGCGGGAACCGGAATCGCAGGGATACAGCAAAGATTTGTTTTCCATAATCAGTTTCTCCTTTAGGGATAAGGGTTCTGGGCGCAGTTCTGCCCGGCAGCCATATCAGCACAGCCGCCACTGCTTTTGTCAGCTTTATTATGCCACAAGTCTGCTTTTTTGCGTGAGTAAGATTTTTTGGCAAATGCGTAAGATTTTACAGTGTCCGTTCCCATACAGGCAATTCTCTACATTATATAATAAGCAGTTCTGTTTTTGTGTACAATGCACAAAAGTTTTTACCATCAGGGAAAAATCGAAGAATTATACGCTAAAATCGAAAGAATTTACTAACACTTTTGTAAAAACTTGTTCATAATAAGGACATAAAGTTGCTCGCCCCGCCTGCGGCAAGCCGCATCGGACTCTGCCCCCGATACAGCATCCGCGCCACAGACTCCGGACGAAACACGAAAAGAAGGAGAAAAAACTATGGCTACAATCAGAACCTTGCCCGACAAGTATTACGACAAGGACTACGAAACCAACGGCATTCACCGCGTTCCCCTTTGGCGTATTGCGGGCTTTGCCATGAACAACACCGCAACGAACGTCTACCTGATGTTCATGAACTACTGCACCTTCTACCTGCTGGGCTTCGTCGGCGTCAGCATGGTGGTTGCCTCCAGCTTCCTGATGATGATGCGTCTGTGGGACGGCGTCACTGACCCCTTCATCGGCTTTATGGTTGACAAAACCAACGGCAAATTCGGCAAGAACCGTCCGTTCATCGTCATCGGTCAGGCTGTCCTGTTCGTGACCAGCTTCATTATGTTCCACGTCACCCACAAGCTGCCCGAAGGTCCCATCCGCTTTGTTTTCTTCATCGTTATGTGCTGCCTGTTCTACCTTGGCTACACCTGCCAGTGCGTTGTTACCAAGAGCGCCCAGAGCTGCATGACCAACGACCCCAAGCAGCGCCCCATGTTCGCCTCCTTCGACGGTGTGTTCAATACCGTCCTGTTCACCACGCTGGCCATCGTCGTTTCCAACATTGCCGACAAGTACGCCGACGTTGGCAACTACACCTCTGTTGAGTTCTTCCATGAGTTCTGGATGCTGTCCGCCTTCTTGTCCCTGGCGTTCACCATCGTGGCTGTTATCGCCATCACCCCCAAGGATCGCCCCGAATTCTTCGGCACCGGTAAGGCTGTCAAGATCGGTCTGAAGGACTACTGGGATACCCTCAAGAACAACCGCGCCATCCAGATGCTGATCCTGTCTGCCTCTACTGACAAGCTCGGTGCCCAAGCCAAGTCCAGCGCCGTCGGCGTTGCCATGTTCGCCTGCATGGCCGGCTCCATCAAGTTGCAGGGTACTGTTACCGCCCTGACCATGGTCCCCGGCGTTATCCTGACCTTCCTCTCCGTTTCTCTGCTGGCTACCCGTTTGGGTCAGAAGCGCGCCATGGTCATCGGCTCCATCGGCGGCTTGATCATCAACATTCTGCTGGGCTGCCTGTGGTTCTTCGGTGATCCCTCCACCATGACCTCTGACCCTGCCACCGGCGCTTTGAACTGGGGCTTCTTCACGATCGCCCACATTGGTCTGTCCGTCCTGCTGGCCGGCTGCCAGGGCATCTCCGGCAACATCGTTATCCCCATGACTGCTGACTGCGCCGACTACGAAGTCTATCGTTCCGGTCGTTATGTTCCCGGTCTGATGGGCACCCTGTTCAGCTTCGTTGACAAGCTGGTTTCCTCTTTCGCCCCCATGATTGCCGGTATTGTCTTTGCCGCCTGCGGCTTTGTTGACCACAACCCCAGCTTGGGCGACGTTGTCACCCCGCAGCTGCGCGTCGGCATCGTATTCCTCGCCTTCGGTATGATCTCCCTCGGTCTGATCTGCAACCTGATCGCCATGAAGTTCTACCCCCTGAGCAAGGAAAAGATGGCTGAGATTCAGGACGAGATCATCAAGATCAAGACCGCTGCCATGAGCGAGCAGGCTTAATTGACAAACCTTCCCTGAATATTGTATACTTAAAGCAGCTTACACAGGAAGCCGCCCGCCTCGGCGGTGCGGCTTCCTTCTTTTGTTAGGAGAGATACAAACTTGAACGATCAGAATCAGACATCCGAGAAGAATGAAAAGCCGACGGCTGTTGATATTGCCATTGCACAGGATCAGCTCAACTCCCTGCGGGAGGAAAACGGCGTTGCCGACACCGCCAAGCATGGTCTCATCTGGCACGCGATCGATGCATTTTTCAATGTGCGCGCCAACCGCGTAAAGCAAAAGATAAGCCGCAAAACCTACCTGCGTTTGTGTATTTTGGGTATCTTCGGCGCCCACCGCTTTTATGCCAAGCAATGGGTCACGGGCATTTTCTATCTTGCCACCTGCTGGACGGGTATTTCCATCGCCATGACCATCATTGATGCCATAACGGTCATTCCAATGCCGCCGGATGAAAACGGTATGATCGAACTGTAATCCCTACAAGAAAGGCTGCTTACTATGGACATTATGCAACTGCTGTTCAACCCCAACCACGAAGCCCCCAGCGGCTGGGTGCTTGTCGTACTGATTTTGCTGGCTATTGTACTGCCCGCTATCATGCGCTATGTGGCAGAACACCGCCACCGCAAGTAATACCTATGCATTTATAAAACCGACCGCCGTATGCAAAAATACGCCGCGGTCGGTTTTTGTTATGTCTTGCAAGCGCAGACGGCATCAGGTATAATAGAAGCAGAAGTTTAAGATGTGAGGTGTCTGTTATGCAGGTAGATCCGTTGCTGGTCTTAAAAAAGCTGGCGTCCAGTTACGATATCCAATGCCTGCGGGTTGCCGCCCCGTTTGCCGGGCTGGAGGACTTTGACTACGGCTTGCGCAAAGCCCTTGACCCCCAGTTTGAGTGGCAGGAGTTCGGCAAGCTGTTGATTCAAAGCACTGCCGAAAATGTGCTGACTATCACCGAAGATATGTTTGAGCTGCAATATGCGCTGTTCCGCATCCCAGACGAGCCGGAGTCCGTATTTCTGATGGGACCGTGGACCAGCGGCACCCGCACAAACGAAACCAGCGAATGGATTCGCAAACATATCGGCAAGGAAGCCTGTGAGATCGTACAAAATTATTACAGCAGTGTGCGCGTGGTACAGGATAACCGCTTTATCTCGACCATCAGCACCATTGTGGGGCTGATGATGCCGCCCGACGAATACCGCGTGGTGGAAAAGCGTGAATTTTTGCCGCTGAACTTTGCGCTGGACACCCGCTTTTTCCAAGAACCCAGCTTTGAGCAGGAGCTGCCGCAAACCATGCTGGAGGAGCGCTACGCCACCGAAAACAAGCTGTTCGATGCTGTCAGCCGCGGCGACGTGGATGCCGCCATCAACGTCTGCCACCAGATGGGGCGTTACACCTACAACGGGCGATTCTGCGGCACCCTGTACCAAATCAAAACCAAGATGACCATTATGAACACCTTGATGCGCAAGGCAATAGAGCGCGGCAAAGTGCATCCGTATTATATCGACAAAATTTCCTCCCGCTATGCGGCGCAGATTGAATCCATAACCGATTTGAACGATCCTTCTATGATTTGGGATATGGTGCGCCAATACTGCGCCTATGTGCAGCGGTATTCCGTCAAGGATTACACACCGCTGGTGCAAAAGGTCATCAACCACATCAACCTGAATCTGGCAGAGCCGATGTCGCTGAAAAGCCTTGCTGCGATGTGCTTCATCAGCCCGTCTTATCTTTCAAGCCTGTTCAAGCAGGATACCGGCACAACCATTGTGGACTACATCAACACACAGCGGGTCGATCGTGCCGCTGTGCTGCTGGCAACCACGGACCGCAGCATCGCCGCCGTGGCTGCCGCCGTTGGCATCTTGGACGTGAACTACTTTACCAAGATTTTCAAAAAACAGCTTGGCACCACACCCACCCAGTACCGCCGCGAAAAGAAAGCCACGCTGAACGGGTGATTTGTGCTTTGTGTGCAAAATGACAAGCAAAATCACCGCAAGAAAATACGAATTGAACACAAAAATGTTCTACCCTGCCCTGCCGGTTTCGTGATACACTGATTACAGAATAAAATACCCCCTAAGGCAAACACCGAAAGGAGAATTTCTATGAGAAACCTGTATTCCCTCAACCAAGGCTGGACCCTTAGCTTCCCCAAGGGAGAGCGCGAAACCGAGATCGTCAACCTGCCCCATACTTGGAACGCTGTGGACGGCATGGACGGTAACGGCAGCTATCTGCGCACCACCGCTGTCTACACCCGCACCTTTAAGGCTCCCACCCAGCCCTTGGCAGGCGGTCGCCTGTACGTTGAGATCCCCGCCGCAGCCCTGAAGGCTACCGTGCGCATCAACGGCAAGGACGCCGTCACCCATGAGGGCGGTTATTCTAACTTCCGCGCCGACATCACCGACCTGTGCGTTGCCGGTGACAACGAGATCAGCATCGAGGTCAGCAACGAGGATACCCCCACCATGTACCCCGCTTCTGCCGACTTTACCTTCTATGGCGGTCTGTATCGCGGCGTCAACCTGATCAGCGTACCCGGAACCCACTTTGATCTGGACTACTACGGTGGTCCCGGCATTATGATCACCCCCACCCCCACCGAGGACGGCGGCGCAGATTTTGCCCTGCAGGCATTTGTCACCAACCCCGGCGACGATTTTACCGTTCAGTACATCCTAGAAGATCCCTACGGCTGGGAAGTTTCCGGTGCCGTGCGCCCCTCTGACAACACCGCCGTCACCCTGCACATCCCCGAGGCTGCCCTGTGGAGCATGGACGAACCCAACCTGTACACCGTCACTGCCCGCCTGAACCGCCGCAACGAAACCTATGACGAGATTATCGTCAACACCGGCGTGCGCAGCTTTGCTGTCACCCCCGATGGCGGCTTCTCCATCAACGGCGTTGCCACCCCGCTGCGCGGTGTTTCCCGCCATCAGGATCGCCTGTATAAGGGCAACGCCCTGAGCGCTGAGGATCACTACGAGGACGCACAGATCATCAAGGAGCTGGGTGCCAACACCATTCGTCTGGCGCACTATCAGCACAGCCAAGACTTCTATGATGCCTGCGACCAGCTGGGCTTTGCGGTTTGGGCAGAGATCCCCTTTATCAGCGTGTTCAAGCCCGGCGATGGCGCCCACGAGCATTGCCGCCAGGAAATGAAAGAGCTGATCATCCAAAACTATAACCACCCCTCCATTATGTTCTGGGGCATCTCCAACGAGATTTTGATCGGCGGTATCAGCCAGGAACTGGTTGACCGTCACCACGACCTGCAGAAGCTGGTCAAGGAGCTTGACCCGACCCGCCTGACCACCATTGCCCACGTTTCCCACACCCCCACCGATGGTCCGATGCACCACATCACCGACGTGGAAAGCTACAACCACTACTTTGGCTGGTACGGCGGCAAAATCGAGGACAACGGTCCGTGGCTGGATAAGTTCCACGCAGAGCATCCCGATATCTGCCTTGGCGTATCTGAGTACGGCTGTGAGGGCATCGTGAACTGGCACAGCAGCAACCCGCAGCGCAAGGATTACAGCGAGGAATACCAGACCCTGTACCACGAGCATATGGCACAGGTCTTTGAGGAGCGTCCTTGGGTATGGTCCACCCACGTCTGGAATATGTTCGACTTCGGCTGCGCAGCCCGCAACGAGGGCGGCGTCGGCGGACGCAACAACAAGGGTCTGGTCACCATTGACCGCAAGACCCGCAAGGAGAGCTTCTACCTCTATCAGGCTTACTGGTCTCAGCAGCCGATGGTTCACATCGTGGGTCGCCGCTATGCCCAGCGTGCCGGCGAAACCATCGAGGTCAAGGTCTACTCCAACCAGGATGAAGTTACCCTGTTCCTGAACGGCAAGGAAGTCGGCAAGCAGCAGGCTCACCGCATCTTCCGCTTTGAAGTTGCCCTGCAGCCCGGCTTCAACACGCTGATGGCCGTCACCGAGGATGCCCGTGACTGCATCACGCTGGAAAAGGTCGATGAGGAACCCGCCAGCTACGTTCTGCCCGAATTCACCGAGCATGTTGAGGGCGTTGCCAACTGGTTCCAGCAGGTAGGCAGCCTGGATCTGGATGCCCCGATGGAATTCCCCGAGGGCTACTACAGTGTCAACGACAGCCTCGACGAGCTTGCCAAGAACGAGGAAGCCTTTGCCATCGTGACAAAAGCCGTTAAGCTGACCACCAACTTCTCCATCGAGCCGGGCGTCGGTATGTGGGATATGCTCAAGAAGATGAGTCCCAAAGTCATGTGCGAGATGATGCCCGATTCCTCCTTGGGCGACAAGTTCCTGAACAGCATCAACGCCCAGTTGATCAAGATCAAGAAATAAACTTTTCCCTCCCATCATAAAAGCAGAAGCCCCGCACCGGTCAAGGATACCGCAGTATCCCGCCGGTGCGGGGCTTTTTATGCGATGTTGCGCCGCTTTACAGGGTTTCCCCATTCGTTGCCGCCACCTTGGCATACCAAGCGGCGCTGTCCTTCGGGGTACGCTGCCCGGTGGCAAAATCCACATGGACAAGACCGAACCGCTCGTTATAGCCCTCACTCCACTCAAAATTGTCCAGCAGGGACCAGTGGAAATACCCGCGCACATCCACGCCGCTGTCCACCGCGCGGCGCAGTGCCAGCAAATATCGGTGGGTAAAGTCGATGCGCGCCGGGTCATGCACCTTGCCATCCAGATACAGGTGGTCGGTGCAGGAAAGCCCGTTCTCGGTGATGTAAATGGGCAGGTGGTAGCGCTCCCAAACAAAGCGGGTTCCCCATTCCATCGACTCCGGTGTGATGGGCCAGCCGATGGCAGTGCGGGGATACCCTGCACTGCGCTTGCAAAATTGCGGTTTGCCGTCCGCCCCGGCACGCACCACGACAGAATTATAGATGTTCATCCCGATGAAATCCGGCTTGCCCAGCGGCAGAGCGTTCCGCTGTTCCTGCGGGATAGCATCAACTGCGCGCTGCGTAACACCGCCTGCGATTTTTGACCAGCCAAGCCCGCAAACCGGGTCAAGCGCCGGCGTGTAGGCAAAGGTCCAGTCTCCGTCCGCCAGTGCAAAGGTTGCCGCGCGGGCCGCCGCAATATCGGCAGGCGCATCGGTTGCCGGGGTGCAGATGCGCCCGGTCGGGGCAATGCCCACCTTCGCCGCAGGGTCAGCGCTGCGGATAGCATCGGCAGCCAGACAATGCGCATAGATCATCGTGTGCCACGCTGCAAAAAGTGCATCCTCCGGCAATTGAAGCCCCGGCGCGTGAACCCCCGTGCCGTAGCCAAGCCCAATGCTGCACTGCGGTTCATTCAGGGTAAAATAGTACCGCACGCGCCCCTTAAAATGCGCCGCCACAGCAGCTGCATAGGCGGCAAACGCCTTGGCGGTATCCGCGTTCTGCCAGCCGCCCTTGTCCTGCAGGGTCTGCGGCAAGTCCCAGTGATACAGCGTAACATAAGGTTCTATACCTGCCGCAAGCAGGGCATCCACAAAGCGGTCGTACCAAGCCAGCCCTGCCGGGTTTGCTTTGCCCTCCCCTTCCGGAAAAATGCGCGTCCAAGCGATGGAAAACCGGTAGGCAGTCAGATGCATCGCCTTGAGCAGGTCGATATCCTCCCGCCAGCGGTGGTAGCTGTCGCAGGCGGTGTCCCCGGTATCCCCGTTTTTGGTTTTGCCCGGCGTGTGGCTGAAGGTATCCCAGATGGAGGCTCCGCGCCCGTCCTCATACACACCGCCCTCGACCTGATAGGATGCGGTCGCCGCACCCCAGATAAAATTCTTTGGAAATGGCATTCCGTTTTCCTCCTAAGGCATCTCTGATTCTACAAAAAATGGGTGCGGTACCATGCGCACCGCACCCACCTATGGTTATTTTACCCCTTTACGCTGCCCAGTGCAACGCCCCGGACAATGTACTTGGAAAGCAGCAGATAGACGATCATAACCGGCAGAATGGCGATGGTGATCATCATATACACCTTGCCCATATCGAACTTTAAGAAGTCCGCGCTGCGCAGCTGCGCCACCAGAATCGGCACGGTTTTCCACTTGGCATCGTTGATAATCAACGCCGGGATAAAGTAGTTGTTCCACGCGCCCACAAAGCTGAAAATCGCCTGCACCGCCATAGCGGGTTTCAAAATCGGCAGGATGACCGTATTGAAGGTGTGGAATTCCCCCGAGCCGTCAATGCGGGCTGCATCAATGATTTCGCGCGGCAGGCTGGAATCCATATACTGCTTCATGAAGAAGAATACCGTCGGCGCGGCGATGCTGGGCAAAATCAACGGCCACAGGGTGTTGGTCAGCTTCATCGAATCCATCAAATTCAGGAAGCCCAGTGCAGACACCTGTGTGGGCATCGTCATAATCAGCAGAATCACTGTGAACGCCAGCTTGCGCAGCTTGAAGTCGTAGGCATAGATGGCATAAGCAGTCAGTGCGCTGAAATAGACCGACAGCCCCGCACACGCTGCCGACACCAGCAGGCTGTTGCGCAGACCGGTCAGAATCGGCACGTTGGCATCGTGGGTAGTGTTATAGAAGTTGACACCGAAGCTGCCGCGCGGCAACGGGTCAAACCCCTGCTGGATGGTAAAATTGTTGTGCGTTGCATTGACGACCAGCACATAGAAGAAGAACAGGCAGACAAAGCACAGGACAAACAGCACGATATAGGCAACTGCCCGCTGCAGGGTAAGCATGGGGTCGTGAATTTTAGCAGCCTTCTCCGTGGAAGGCGCCGTGGTCTTGGTTTCGTTCGGCATAATATTCACGCTCCTTTCTCAATGCTGTGCCTTTGCGGCGGCTTTGGCTGCCTTGATGCGTGCTTTCTCTGCCTTGCGCTGCTCACGGGTCAATCCGTCGTCCTCCTGCGTCAAGGTAAAGTAGATAATTACGCACAGCACCGCGCAAAGCAGGAACATCAGCACCGAAATCGCACCGGCTGTACCATAGTTTTTGCTGTACAGATGCTGGTTCAGATACATAATGATGGTGTTGGTCGTACCGTTGGGGTCGCCCTTGCCGTTGGTCAAAACCTGCGGCACATCGAACATCTGCAAGCCGCCAATAAGGCTGGTGATCAGCGTATAGACCAGCAGCGGACGGATCAGCGGAATGGTGATGCGCCAGAACATAGTGGTCGAGGACGCACCGTCAAGCTGTGCTGCCTCATACAAGCCGGGGTCAACGCCCATAATGGCTGCCATCAGGATGATGGTCGTGTTGCCGAACCACATCAGGAAGTTCATCAACCCGACCAGCCCGCGCGCCGTCCAGACGTTGGTAAGCCAGCGCACCGGCTCGGACACGATACCGAGCTTGAGCAGGATGGAGTTGATGGGTCCGGTTTCGGCGTTGGAGAACAAGGTGAAGAACAGCATGGCAAAGGCCGATGCCATAATCAGGTTGGGCATATAGATGACCGTTTTAAAGAAGCCTTGGAACCGCAGCTTCAGCCGCAAATCGGTAAACCACGAGGCAAGCACCAGCGATACGATGATCTGCGGGACAAAGCCCATCAGCCACATAATCATCGTATTACCGAAATACTTGGGTACTTCCTTGATCATGGAAATGTAGTTTTTCAGCCCCACAAAGTTGGGACCGATCACCTTTAACCCGCTGCGGAAATACTCAAAGAAGGAATAATAGATCGTGGTTGCCAGCGGCCAGAACTGGAAAATCAGAAACGTGATAAAGAACGGCGCCAAGAATATGTATCCCCATTTGGCGTAGCTCATGCCTTTGCTTTTGGTTTTCATAACGCTCGCCCTCCTTAGCTGTGTGGGCATTGCCCTGCTGGGGGCAGAGCCTTTTTAAAACAAAATCAGGGGCGGGCGTTCTTTCCCCGCCCCTGATACGGCGTTTACGGTTTATTTTGCATGGGATTGCTTACCTTAGGCAGGCCATTCCACGCTGCTCAGCTCAGGATACTTGACCTTGATCTGATCCTCAAAGTTCTTCTTGGCGGTGTCGATATCGACGGTGCCGTTGAAGTAATCCTTGAAGCAGCTCTGGAAGGTATCGTTGCAACCTTGGTCATACGGACCGATGTTGGACATATCAATGGTAGGTGCAACCTCGGCAAACAGGGCAATGTGGTTCTGACCGCCCAAGAAGGCAGAGCCGAAAGTCGGGTCAGCAGCGATAGCGTCCATGGCGCTCTTGCAGTTGGTATAATCCTGGGTATCCTTGGTGATCTGGCTCATAATGGCAGCATCGCAGGTCAGAGAATACATAACGTCCTTAATGGTAGCTACATTGTCGGTGCCGGCAGCTGCGCAGATCCAAGTGCCGCCCCAGTAATAAGGCTGAGGTCCCTGGCAGACGGCGTAATCGCCAAAGATACCGTTGCCGACTTCCAGCTTGCCTCCCTCAGTCTCAGGCGTGGCAAGAGAGTTGCCCAGCAGGGTGAAGTTGATGCCCCAAGTGGAGTAGAAGAAGCCGAACACCTTGCCGGAAGGTCCCTGATCGGCAGCCCACTGGTCGCTCCACAGGCTGGTCTTGTTGTTGTAACCCTTATCGGTATAGGTCTTGGTCTGCTCGACCCAGTTCATCATATTGGGGTCTACCTTAACGGTGGTGCCGTCCACCCAACCGGCGGACACATTGTTGGAGAAGGTGCGGTAGGAATCATCAAAACCGGAGAGCATCTTGTAGCCCTTGGCAGCTGCCTTTTCGGCAACGGCGTTGAACTTATCCCAATCGCTCAGTGCGGCCTGCACTTCGGTGGGATCATCAGTCCCCAGAACGTCCTGCGCAATGCTGCGGCGGTAGGCAAACAGACCCGGGGTCGCCTGCCATGCGGTGCCCTTCTGGACGCCGTCCACGGTGACGATGTCCTTGGTGTACTGGTACTGGTTGGCAAGGTCAGCGTCGCTCAGACCGATATCCTTCTTGATGTCCAGCGTGTACTCGGAGTCAACGTACTTCAGCGCGTAGTCAGCCTCGATCAGGAAAATGTCGATCTTGTCATCGGCAGCAGCGGAATCCTGCTTCAGCAGAGCTTCGTCCAGCTTGTTCTGGTAGTTGTTGTTGTCGTTGGGGTTGATGGTCCACTTTACGGTAATGCCGTTGTTCAGCGTTGTGGTGGACTTATCCTCGGCAACTTCTTTGACTTCGGGATAATAGGCATTGAAGCGGGACTGGAATTCATCGTTCCAGCACCAGATATTCAACACCTTGCCTTCCTCGGCGGCGGGTTCTGCCGCGGCAGAGCTTGCCGGGGCGTCCGCCGTGGACTCGGGTGCCGGTGCTGTCGAGGAGCTGGCGGCTCCGCCGCCGCAGCCGACCAGCATTGTTGCGGTCATCGCTGTCGCAGTAAGAACGCTGAGTGTCTTTTTCATAGGGTTCATCCTCCTTGCAGATGTTTTTATAGAGCATTTTTAATAAAGTCCACATTTTGCTGCGAACCAGGAACTAAGAAAAGGGTTCTGCCACCGATTCTCCCGGCAGAAGCTCGCCTTGGATCAGGCGCTGCTCCGGCAAGGCCGTGCGGGGGGATTCGATCTGTCCAATCAGCAGCTCTGCCGCTGCGCGCCCCATAGCCTCGACATTCTGGCGATAGGTGGTGAGCTTGGGCGATATTGCCTGCGAGAGCAGGCTGCCGTCATAACCGACCAGCGAAATGTCGCGGGGAATCAAAAGCCCTTCTTCCCGAACGGTCTTGATGCCGCCCATGGCGGAAAAATCATCCGGGAACAAAATGGCGGTAGGGCGGTCGGCAAGATGCAAAAGCTTGCGGGTTGCCTCGGCACAGCCTTTGACGTCGCGGTAGGTTGCCGATACGATGTATTCGTCCGGGGTGGAAATGCCGTGTGCCTCGCAGGCGCGGTAGAAGCTTGCCAAGCGCTTTTGGGTGACGGCACTGTGCGCTTCGCCGTGGATAAAGGCAATTTTTTCATGCCCCTGTGCGCAAAGGTAATCCACTATGCGGCTGACGCCCTCGACGTTATCGGACATAACCGCCGACCTGTTATTGAAAACGTGGTCGATGGTGACAAGCGGCAGGCTGCTGTGTGCCAGCTCCACGACCTCGGGGTCATCGAATTGGACACAGGCGGCGATCACACCGTCCACCCCGCGGTATCGGCAATGCTCCAGATAGCTGGAACGTCCGCGCCCGATATTGTGATTGATAAAGGTGATATCGTAACCGCTGCCTTCTGCGCTGCGCTTGAAGGAGTCCAGCACCGCGGCGAAGAATTCGTGGGTAAGACCACTTTGTGCCTCGTCCACAAACAGGACGCCTAAATTATAGGTACGGTTTGTTTTTAAAGCGCGGGCCGCGGAGTTCGGCATATAGCCAAGACGCTGCGCAGCCGCACGAACCTTTTCTTTGGTTGCCTGACTGATATCGCTGTGTCCGTTCAGGGCTTTACTGACGGTTGCGACCGAAACACCGCATTCCTTTGCAATGTCCTTGACGGATACCATTCGTGCAGCCTCCCTTCGTTTGCCTTAATCGTTTTCGCATCTTTACTATACAACACGTCAACCAGTTTTGCAAGTGTTTTTTACATCTTTTTGTGCATTTTTCATCGTTTTGGCGTTTTGCAATAAATCCTGACGCCGGTTTTAACTATTTCGTAGGCAAGTTTCGTAAAAAATGGGCATTCCGCGCCTTTTTTGCGGTGCTTTGCGCAATAAATCGGTTCAGCGTTCCCATTTTCCTGTTTTTGTTTCGTTGCGAAATTACGTTACTTAAATTGTCTATTTTGACGAATCTTCGCCATTTTACATAGTTTTGCTTGCATTTTCCTTGAAAATGCAGTATTGTATGGGTAGTAGCTTAAACGTTTACGGCTACTGCATATTCTGTTCCTATAGAAATACCGCCGGCACAAACACCCCGGTCTATACCATTGTAAAGGAGACGATCCGTATGAAGTTTGGACACTTTGATGACGCTGCCAGAGAATACGTCATCACCACGCCCAAGACCCCCCTGCCGTGGATCAACTATTTGGGCAGCGAGGCATTTTTCAGCCTTGTTTCCCACACAGCGGGCGGGTACAGCTTTTACAAGGACGCCAAGCTGCGGCGCATTACCCGTTACCGTTACAACAATGTGCCGGCAGACTCCAACGGTCGCTATTACTATATAAAAGAGGGCGATACCATCTGGAACCCCGGCTGGCAGCCTACCCAAACACCGCTGGACAGCTACGAATGCCGCCACGGTTTGGGCTACACGACCATTACCGGCAAGAAGAACGATCTGGCAGCACGCCTTGAGCTGTTTGTGCCGGTTGGCGACAACTGCGAGATCGACCGTCTGGTGCTGACGAATGAGGGCAGCACGGCAAGATCCTTTACTGTGTTCAGCTATGTGGAGTTTTGCCTGTGGAACGCCGTGGATGACTCCACCAACTTCCAGCGCAATTTCTCAACCGGTGAGGTTGAGGTCGAGGGCAGTGCGCTCTACCACAAGACCGAATACCGCGAGCGCCGTAACCACTACGCATTTTTCACGGTCAACGCGCCCATCGACGGCTTTGACACAAGCCGCGACGCCTTTTTTGGGGCATGGCGCAGCAATGCTAACCCGGAGGTCGTGGAAAACGGCAGCTGCACCAACTCCGTGGCACATGGCTGGGCGCCCGTGGGCGTGCATCAGATCAACATCACCCTGCAGCCGGGCGAGCGCCGCAGCCTAATATTCCTGCTGGGCTATATAGAAAACCCGGAGGACGAAAAATGGGCAGCGCCCGGCGTCATCAACAAGACCCGCGCCCAAGCATTGGCCGCCCGCTATGCCACGGACGCGCAGGTGGATGCCGCTCTCTCGGCACTGCACGCGCACTGGAACCGGCTTTTGTCCACCTATTCGGTCAAGAGCAGCGACGAAAAGCTCGACCGTATGGTTAATATCTGGAATCAATACCAGTGTATGGTCACCTTTAATATGAGCCGCTCCGCCAGCTATTACGAGAGCGGCACCGGGCGCGGTATGGGCTTCCGTGATTCCTGCCAAGACCTTTTGGGCTTTGTGCATCTGATTCCCGCCCGCGCGCGAGAGCGCATTTTGGACATTGCCGCCACCCAATTCCCCGACGGCAGCGCCTACCACCAATACCAGCCGCTGACGAAAAAGGGCAATATGGACATCGGCTCCGGCTTCAACGACGACCCGTTGTGGCTGATTGCAGCCGTGTACGCCTACTTAGGTGAAACGGGCGACTACTCTATCTTGGACGAATCGGTTGATTTTGACAACGATCACAGCCTTGCCCAGCCGCTGTTGGAGCATCTGCGCCGCAGCTTTGGCTATCTGCGCACCCACAAGGGTCCGCATGGTCTGCCGCTGATCGGGCGCGCCGACTGGAACGACTGCCTGAATCTGAACTGCTTCAGCAAGGAACCGGGCGAAAGTTTCCAGACCACCGGTCCCAGCGAAGGACCCGTTGCCGAGAGCGTATTTATTGCCGGTATGTATGTCAAATACGGCAACGCCTTTGCCGAAATTCTGGACAAGGTCGGTCACTCTGCGGAGGCTGCCGAGGTCCGCGCCGAAGCCTCTGCTATGGAACACACCGCGCTGACCGCCGGCTGGGACGGCAAGTGGTTCCGCCGCGCCTACGATGCCAACGGTCAGGTCGTAGGCGGCGAGGCGTGCGAGGAAGGCAAAATCTTCATTGAGCCGCAGGGTATGTGCGTTATGGCGGGCATCGGCGTAAAAACCGGCGAAGCACTGACCGCTTTGCAGAGCGTAAAAGACAAGCTGGACACCCCGTATGGCATTGTGCTGCTGCAGCCCGCCTACACACGGTATCATCTGGAGCTGGGCGAAATTTCCAGCTATCCCCCGGGCTACAAGGAAAACGCAGGCATCTTCTGCCACAACAATCCGTGGGTCAGCTGCGCCGAAACCGTGGTCGGGCATGGTGATCGCGCCTTTGAGATTTACAAAAAGACCTGCCCCGCATACCTTGAGGACATCAGCGAGATTCATCGTACCGAGCCGTATGTCTACAGCCAGATGGTAGCCGGACGCGATGCCGCGACCTTTGGCGAGGCGAAAAACAGCTGGCTTACCGGCACGGCAGCGTGGACTTTTGTAGATGTCAGCCAGTTTATCTTGGGCATTCAGCCGACCCTAGCGGGGTTGAAAATCGACCCCTGCATCCCCCACACGATGGACGGCTTTACCCTGCGCCGTGTCTGGCGCGGAGCAACGTATGAAATTACAGTCGATAACGCTGCCCATGTCGAAAAAGGCGTAAAATCCATGACTGTAGACGGCAAGGCGGCAGACGGCAGCATCCTTTCCCCCGCCCCTGCCGGAACCACCGTGCAGGTCCATGTCGTAATGGGCTAAGCCCCTTACCTTTTATATCTTAACCGTTTAACTCCCGCAACCGCCCGGTAAAGCAGTGCCTTCTGCCGCTTGCCGGGCGGTTTTCTTATGGAGCAACACCTTGACAGTAGTTTCTCTGTGCAAAAAGCCATTGACGCAGCGGCAGGAACGTGCTATAGTAAGAATATAGTGTACTTTAGTGCTGTAAAGCGGCAGTTATGTACTGCCCGCAGCACTGACGCACCCGCCCAAGGATGCGCCGCACGGCTACAGAGGAGGTTACGGAAATGTATAAAGATCTGATCGACACCATTGGCTTTGTGGAGAAAGCCGACCCCGAACTGGGTGCTGCTATGGGTCGCGAGCTGACCCGTCAGCGCCAAAACATTGAGCTGATTGCCAGTGAAAACATCGTTTCCCCTGCTGTTATGGCGGCGATGGGCAGCGTGCTGACCAACAAATACGCAGAGGGCTACCCCGGTCATCGCTATTACGGCGGCTGCCAGTTTGTGGATGAGGTTGAGCAGATTGCCATTGACCGCGCCTGCCGACTGTTTGGGGCAAAATACGCCAACGTGCAGCCCCATTCCGGCGCACAAGCCAACCTGGCGGTCTATTTTGCCCTGCTGGATTTGGGCGACACCGTTATGGGCATGGATTTGTCCCAAGGCGGACACCTGACCCACGGTTCCCCGGTCAATATGAGCGGCAAAAACTACAACTTTGTTTCTTACGGCGTTTCTGCCGAGGATGGTCGCATTGATTATGCTGCCCTTGCCAAGCAGGTCGCCAAGGTACGTCCCAAGCTGCTGGTCGCCGGTGCGTCCGCCTATCCGCGCGCCATTGATTTTGAAAAGCTTGCCGAGATTGCCCATGGCTACGGCGCTATGCTGATGGTCGATATGGCACACATTGCAGGGCTTGTCGCCGGTGGGCAGCACCAAAGCCCTGTACCCTACGCCGATGTTGTCACAACCACGACCCACAAGACACTGCGCGGCCCGCGCGGTGGTCTGATTCTGACCAACAACGAGTATCTGATCAAGCGCATCAACTCTGCGATTTTCCCCGGCACGCAGGGCGGTCCGCTCGAACACGTCATTGCCGGAAAGGCAGTTTGCTTCGGTGAGGCACTGCAGCCGGAATTCAAAGAATATGCACGCCATATCGTAGAAAACGCAAAGGCCTTGGAGGCTCAGCTGACGGCACGCGGTGTCAAGCTGGTTTCCGGCGGCACCGACAACCACCTATTGCTGATTGACTTGACCGACGAGGAATGCACCGGCAAGGAACTGGAGCATAACCTGGACGAGGTTCATATCACAGCAAACAAGAACACCGTACCCGGCGAAAAACGCAGCCCCTTCGTAACCAGCGGCGTGCGTATCGGCACCCCCGCCGTGACGACCCGCGGTATGGGTCCCGATGAGATGAAGATCATTGCCGACTGTATTGCCGACTGCATCTTTGATTTTACGCATAAAAAGGACGATGTCGCCGCCCGCGTCGCGGATTTGACCGCCCGCTTCCCTCTGTACGAATAAGCACCTGCAAGGATTCCCGCAGCAGCTAAGGGTTTATCCCCGCTGCTGCGGTTTTTCTTTGGGCAATACCGCATAATTCCCGCCTAACAGCTCAAGCACCACTTCGACGGCTGCGGCGTGCGGGATTTCGGTAGGCTCTATCTACAAGTATTAGAAACGCTTTTTGATGCCGTTTATCTGGTATCTGTCATCATCGGTATTTTGATGATTCGCGGCTGCAAGGGCAACCACTCGTTCCATCTGTTTGGTCTGATGGCTGTTGTTCTGGGTGCCGGCGACTCGTTCCATCTGGTACCTCACGCCTTGGCTCTTTGCACCAAGGATCTGGACCGTTTTGATCGGCTATTCTGCCATGAAAAAGGAATGCTGATACTCTGCGGCTTACCCCAACAAAAAAGGGCTATCACCATGACAGCCCTTTTCAAGTTGCTTTATCGGTAGGAAACGGTTTCCGCCAGTGCTTTGCGGGAGAAGTGGTTCGGCAGCGGTGCCGCCCCCTCGGCTGCATAGCCCAAATCCAGAATCATCAGAACCTCCTCGTTGTCCGGCAGGTTCAGCTCCTTGGCGAGCTTGTCCGGGTCAAAGCAGTTCAGCCAGCAGCTGTCCACCCCGGCATTGGCTGCTGCCAGCAGCATATGCGTTGCCACAATGGCAGCATCTTCCACACCGGAGGTGCGTTTTTCTCCGGGGTAGGTGTACATATTTTGGGTATCAAAGGCAACGATCACGCAGACCGGTGCGCCGTAGCGGCAGGGCGTAATGCGGTCGATCATTTCCAGCCCGGCTTGGCTCTGCACCACATAGATGCGCTGCTCCTGCAGGTTTTTGGCAGTAGGCGCAGCGCGTCCCGCCTCCAGAATTTCCTCCAACTTGGCAGGCTCTACCGCACGGTCACTGAACTTTTTGCAGGAATATCGATTTTTAACGACCTGTGTAAACTCCATTTCCGGTTCCTCCGTTTCGTTGTATAGTCTTTGTTTCTTTAGGCAACGCCGCACGATCTCCGCCTGACGGCTTAAGTCATGCTGCGGCGGCTGCAGTATTGCCTTTATTATAGCAATCTTCTGGGAATTTGCCAAGGGCTGCTCAAAAAAATTCCCTTGCCGGGCAATTGACAAATTTGCACCAAAACGATACTATGTAGAAAACACACGATCGTTTTTCTTCGCTTACAAGGGGGTCTGCCATATGAAACGTCTTTTCCTGCCCGTTATGCTGCTTGCCGCACTTTGCGCCTGTGCCGCTTCCCCGCAAAGCACCGTCCCGCAGCCATCCGCCGCGCCCTCGGCAGCGCCGACGCCCGATTCTGCCTTAACGCTGGAGCAAAAGGTCGGGCAGCTTTTTATCGTGCGTCCCGACGCGCTGGATCTTACCCTTGCGCAGGAAACCATCAACGATGCCAAGGCAGACGGTGTGACCGAATTGACCGACGCTATGCGCGACGCGCTGCGCGCCTACCCCGTGGGCGGCATCTGCCAGTTTGGCAAGAACATAACCGACCCCGAGCAAATCAAGCGTTTCAACAACGATTTGCAAGCCGCCTGTCAGACGCCCCTGTTTATTGCCGTGGACGAGGAGGGCGGGCGCGTGTCCCGCCTTGCCAACAACCCTGCCTTCGATTTGCCGCAATACAAAAATGGTGCCATCACCGATGCCCGCGCCATGGGGCAGGACATCGGCGGCTATCTCAAACAATACGGTTTCAATATGGACTTTGCCCCCGTTGCTGACGTGAACACCAACCCGGACAACCCCGTAATCGGTGACCGGGCGTTTTCCTCCGATGCCGAAACTGCCGCCCAAATGGTTGCCGAAGCCGCACAGGGGCTTCGTGAACACGGCATTCTTCCCACCCTAAAGCATTTTCCCGGTCACGGCGACACCAAGGAGGACAGCCACAGCTCCCTTGCCGTCACCCACAAAACATTGGCGGAGCTGCAGAACTGCGAATTTTTGCCCTTTGCGGCGGATTCCGGTCTGCACGCTGTTATGGTTGGACACATCGCCACCCCCAACGTCACCGGCGATATGACCCCGGCGACCCTTTCCCCCGAGTTGGTGGGTTTGATTCCCGATGCCGAAAACACCCTTATCGTCACGGACTCTCTCGCCATGGAAGCCATCACGGCTGCCTACACCCCCGGCGAAGCCGCCGTGCAGGCACTACAAGCCGGCTGTGATTTGCTGCTAATGCCCAACGGCTTGCCCGAAGCGTACAACGCTGTTTTGCAGGCAGTCAAAGACGGCACCATCTCTGAGGAACGGCTGGACAGAAGCATCGACAAGATTTTACGATATAAAGCCGTTTTTTCGAAATGAGAAAAGCCTGCTTCTCTGCGTTTGTAAACAATTTCTGAATAGACGACGCACCCCCTTGCCATTTTTGGCAAGGGGGTGTATTATTACCCTATGATAATACTTAACACTTGATAACTATTTAATTACGAGGTGTATTATGGCAATCAACCGCAGCAATGAGTTGGAGGGACTTGTGCAGTTTCTTGCCCATGTCAATCGGTTGGGCAAACGCGGTATGCGTGCAGCCCTGGCCAGTCAGCCAAAATGCCGTCTGGGTATGCTGGAGCATCTGCACACGATGATTGAGCAGCACGGTCACGACGGCACCATCTATGTTTCCGAGCTTGCCAAGAACCTGCAGCAGTCCATGCCCGCCGTTTCGCGCGGGCTGCGGTATCTGGAGCAGGACGGTCATATTCGGCGCGAAACCGACCCCCATGACCGCCGCAAAACACTCGTCTGCATCACACCGGAGGGCGAGGCTGCCCGCCTTGCGGGGGAACAGGCGATAAACGCTTATGTCGCCCGCATTATGGATCGCATTTCACCGGACGATCTTGCCCGAATGCTGGCAATGAAGGACGTCTTTCTCGCTGCCATCGAGGCGGAAAACGAAGCACTGGAGCAAAATCTGAAAACAGGAGGAACCCCCTATGATACAGATCTTTAAACATCTGGGTCGTCACTGGGCGGCGTGCATCGCCGTGGTAGCGCTGCTATTTGCGCAGGCCTACTGCGACCTGAGCCTGCCTGACTACACCAGCAAAATCGTGGACACCGGCATCCAGCAGGGCGGCATTGAAAGCCCTGTACCCGAAAGCGTTCGCGACACGACCCTGCAGGCATTGGAAATGCTGATGTCTGAGCAGGACGCCGCGCTGGCCGAACAGTGGTACAGTGCCCCCGATGCCGATGGCGTGCGCACGTTGTCCTTCGATGCCTCCGCCGCCATGCCGGAGCTCGAAGGTGCTTTTTCCACGCCGGATGTTGTGCTGTATATGGCTGCCGCCCAAAATGCCGCCGCAAGCAGTGGGGCATCCACGCCCGCTGCCGAGGATCTTGACGCCGCAGCCGCGCAGATGACTGCCATGGTCAACGTACCCGGTGCGCGTGAGATGCTGCAAGCCCGCCTGCAAGAGGAAATGTCCGCGCTGGACGATTCAATGGCGGACAATCTTTCCCAGCAGGCAACCTTGCTGGTCGCATTGGAATACGAGGCGCAGGGCATCGCCCACGATGTGCAGCTTACCTATCTGCTGCGCACCGGCGGACGGATGCTGGCGCTGACACTGGTAATGGTCGCTGTTTCCATTGCGGTGGGTTTTCTTGCGTCGCGCGTATCAGCTGCCATCGGTCGTGATTTGCGGCGCGACGTGTTTGGCACCGTGGTTGGCTATTCCAACGCCGAAATCGAAAAATTCTCCACAGCATCGTTGATTACCCGCACCACCAACGACATTCAACAGGTACAGTTTGTCTGCGTTATCCTGCTGCGTATGGTCGCCTACGCTCCCATTTTGGGCATCGGCGGTATCCTGCACGTTGCCGAGGGCAATACCGGTCTGGAATGGATTATCTTTGTGGCAGTGGCTGCCCTGCTGTTGCTGATTGCTTTCTTGATGAGCGTGGCATTGCCCAAGTTTAAGCTGATGCAGACTCTTGTTGACCGGCTGAACCTTGTCAGCCGCGAGATCCTGACCGGCATTATGCCCATCCGCGCCTTCAGCCGCGAGGCTTTTGAGGAGCAACGCTTTGACAAAGCGAACACCGATTTGATGAAAACCCAGCTGTTCACCAACCGCACCATGGTTGCCATGATGCCCTTTATGACCCTGATTATGAACGGAACCAGCCTGCTGATCGTCTGGTTTGGCGGCAAGGCGATGGATCTGGGAACTATGCAGGTAGGCGAAATGATTGCCTTTATCACCTACACCATGCAAATCGTTATGTCCTTCCTGATGCTGTCGATGGTCGCCGTCATGCTACCCCGCGCAGGCGTCGCTGCCGACCGCATCCACGAGGTCATCTCCACACCCGCCTCCATCCGTGACCCCGATGCCCCCAAGGCTCTGCCCGTGGACGGCAAGTGCGGCGTGGTGGAATTCCACGATGTCAGCTTCCGTTATCCCGGTTCGGACGAGGACGCGCTGGAGCATATCAGCTTCACCGCCAACCCCGGTGAAACCACCGCCATTATCGGTTCCACCGGCTGCGGCAAGTCCACCCTGCTGAACCTGATCCCCCGCTTTTATGACGTCACGCAGGGCAGCGTGACGATTGACGGTGTCGATGTACGGGATCTGCCCCAGACGCAGCTGCACGCGCAGCTTGGCTATGTGCCGCAAAAGGGCGTCCTGTTCAGCGGCACCATTGACTCCAACCTGAAGTTCGGCAGCGACAGCATCACCGATGCCGATGCCCGCGAGGCTGCCGAGATTGCCCAGGCAACTGAGTTTATCACCGCCAAGCCGGAGGGCTTTGCCAGCCCCATCGCGCAGGGCGGCAGCAATGTGTCCGGCGGGCAGAAGCAACGCCTTTCGATTGCCCGCGCCATTGCCCGCCACCCGCAAATTTATCTGTTTGACGATAGTTTTTCGGCGTTGGACTACAAGACTGACATTGCCCTGCGCCGTGCGTTGAAAGCCAAGACCCGCAGCGCCACCGTTATTATTGTGGCGCAGCGCATCTCCACCGTGCTGCACGCCAACCAGATTCTTGTCTTGGACGAGGGACGTATTGTCGGCAAGGGTACCCATGCCCAACTGCTGGAATCCTGCCCCGAATACCGCGAGATTGCCCGCAGCCAGCTGAGCCAGAAAGAGCTGAATTTGCAGAAGGAGGATGCGTGATATGGCAAGACATGGACGTATGACGACGGAGCGCGCCAAGGATTTTAAGGGTACGCTGCGTCAGCTGCTTTCCGCCTTGGGCAAATACAGGCTTTCTCTGGGCATTGCCTGCATATTTGCCATATTATCGACCATTTTTAACATTGCCGGTCCCAAGGTGCTGGCAAAAGCCACCACGGCGCTTGCCACCGGCTGGATTGCCAAGCTGCGCGGCACCGGCGGCATTGACTTTGCCTACATCGGCAAGGTACTGCTGTTTTTGCTGGGGATGTATCTGTTCAGCGCCGCATTCAGCTTTATCCAAGGCTGGCTGATGTCCGGGCTTTCGCAAAAGGTCTGCTATGACTTCCGCGACCGCATCAGCAAAAAAATCAACCGTCTGCCGCTTTCCTATTTTGAAAAGCGCACGGTGGGCGAGGTGCTTTCCCGCATTACCAACGACGTGGACACCTTGGGGCAAAGCCTGAACCAGAGCATCACCCAGCTGATCACCAGCATCACCACCATGGTCGGCGTGCTAATTATGATGCTGTCCATCAGCCCCAAAATGACGCTGATTGCGCTGCTGATTTTGCCGGTTTCGCTGGCGTTGGTGCTGGTTGTGGTCAAGTTCAGCCAGAAATATTTTAAGGCGCAGCAGGCGACCTTGGGCGTTGTCAACGGTCAGGTCGAGGAGGTCTATGCCGGGCATAACGTCATCAAGGCGTTCAACCGCGAAGCCGCCGTGCTGACAGACTTCAACGCAGCTAACGAAAAACTATACGAATCTGCGTGGAAATCTCAATTTCTGTCCGGTATGATGATGCCCATTATGAACTTTGTCGGCAACCTTGGGTATGTGGCAGTCGCCATTGTGGGCAGCATCTTTGCTGCAAACGGCATCATTACCATCGGCGACATTCAGGCGTTTATCCAGTACGTCAAAAACTTTACACAGCCCATCCAGCAGCTCTCGCAGGTTTCCAATATGCTGCAAAGTATGGCAGCTGCCGCCGAGCGCGTCTTTGAGTTTCTGGGCGAGGAGGAGGAAGATCAGACTGCCGACCCTGCGCGCCGCGCTGACCCCGCCAGTATTGACGGGCAGGTCACCTTCGACCACGTCAGGTTCGGCTATACGCCCGAAAAAACGGTCATCCGCGATTTCAGCTGCCGCATTCAGCCCGGACAGAAGGTTGCCATCGTCGGTCCTACCGGCGCCGGCAAGACCACCATGGTCAAGCTGCTGATGCGCTTCTACGATGTAAATGCCGGCTCCATCACGCTGAACGGTCACGATGTCCGCGACTTTGACCGCAGCGCCCTGCGCGAGGGCTTTGGTATGGTTTTGCAGGACACATGGCTGTTCAAGGGTACCATTATGGAAAACATCCGCTATGGGCGGCTGGACGCCACCGATGAGGAGGTCATTGCCGCCGCCAAGGCTGCCAATGCCGACCACTTTATCCGCACACTGCCGGGCGGCTACCAGATGGAACTGAACGAGGAAGCCTCCAACGTAAGCCAAGGTCAAAAACAGCTTTTGACGATTGCACGCACTATTTTGGCGGACAACCGCATCCTGATTCTGGACGAGGCCACCTCCAGCGTGGACACCCGCACCGAGCAGCGCATCCAGACGGCAATGGATCGCCTGATGGAAGGTCGCACCAGCTTTGTCATTGCGCACCGCCTGTCCACCATCCGCGACGCTGACCTGATTTTGGTTATGCGCGACGGTGACATCGTGGAACAAGGCACCCACGACGAGCTGATTGACGCCGGCGGCTTCTACGCCGACCTGTACAACAGCCAGTTTGAGGGTGTAACTGCTTAATTCCTGTACAAATCCCGCCAAACGACCATTGAAAACCGCCCCATCTCTGCTACAATAGGTTTGTTCCCGGACAAACCGGGTGCAGGGGGAGGTTCGTATGGGCAAAATCGGTCTGATCGTAGAGGGCGGCGGTATGAAGTGCGCGTACAGCGCGGGCGTTCTGGACGCCTTTCTGGATGCGCATATCAACTTTGATTACGTCATTGCTGTGTCGGCAGGCGCCGCCAATGCTGCCTCCTATCTGGCGGGGCAGCGCGGACGCAACCTGCGTTTTTACACCGACTGGACGCACGACCCGGGGTATTTCGGGCTGAAAAGTTATCTGAAAACCGGGAACCTGTTCGGGTTGCATTATATCTATGCCGATTTGACCAACAGCACCGGCAAGGATCCTTTGGATTTTCCTGCCTTACTGGCAAACCCCACCGAGTATTGGATGGTTGTCACCGATGCCGCCACCGGCACGCCGGTCTATTTCCCGAAAAGCGCCCTGCATCAGGACGATTACCGCTGCATTATGGCATCCTGCGCCTTGCCAGCCGCCTGCAAGCCGATAGAAATTGACGGCAGCCTGTATTATGACGGCGGCGTTTCGGATGCCATCCCCGTGCAGCGCGCCCTGGCAGACGGCTGTGACAAGGTGGTTGCCATTTTGTCCAAGCCGCGCGGCTTTGTCAAAAAGCCGGAGGGAATGCGGCTGTTTTACAGCACGATGTGCCGCAGATATCCCAACACCGTCAAGGCACTCAACGAGCGCCATCTTATGTATGCAAAGAGCCAAAAACGTCTGTATGAATTAGAAAAAGACGGAAAGGCGTTTATTTTCGCCCCCAGCGCGCCCCCAAAAATGAGTACCTACACCATGGACCGCGCGGTGGAACAGCAGCTGTATGATCTCGGCTTGCAGGATTATCATACAGCAGAAAAAGCCCTGCAGGGTTTTATGCAGGCATAAATTCCGAACGCAAAACAGCGGGGGCAGCTAAGGCTGCTCCCGCTGTTTTGCGCCTTGTATTATCTGTGAAAAGCTTGTATTTTCTATTCTTTTGCTCTTGCCCCCTGTCGTGTTTCCTTATAATACTGCTTCGGTGTCATACCGTACTGCTTTTTGAATGCGCGGAAAAAGTTGTTGTACCCGCCAAAGCCCGCCTTCTGGTACACTTCCACGATAGGATAACCCTGCTCGATCAGCCTGCAGCAGCGATCCAGCTTTGCCTTGCGGATATACTCTGCCACCGTCTGCCCGGTATGGCGCTTGAACTCCCGCGAAATATGTTCATACGAAACAAAAAAATGCTCCTCCAACTGTTTTAGGGTGATTTCCTCATCCAGGTGTGTCTGGATATACAAAAACACCTCATCCAGCATCAGATGCCGACGGTTGATGGGGGACTTATGGCTCTCCGCCCCGATGCAGGCGCGCAGCACCAGGACCACAAACATCTGCAGCATCCCTCTTTCATAGACGGATGCACCAAACTTGTCGATGCCCTGCGGGGTCTGGGTCAGCTTACGCACCAGATTTTTTAACAGCATAAAAATCTCAATGTCAGGACGCACGGCAATCTGGCGAAAAGGCACCACCTCAAAGGCAGCCGCCAAGTCGGTCTGCTCGTCCGAAAGCTCATGCAAAAGCGCAGCGGGCAGCTGCACACGCAGCCATTCCAGCGGACCGTGTACTCCGGGGAACACCAGTGTCCCCGCCTCCCCGGGTTTGAAAATGACCATCGTTTCTGAATCCACCGCCCAGCTTTGCGCGCCGCAGCGAAAGACCGCTGTCCCCCGCAGGAAAATATACAGGTCATAGTTGGCGCCCGCGGAGTATTCCCGCTGCGCAGAGCTATGCCATATATCCTGTGTTATTGTATACTTCAACAAATCTCGTTTACCTCTTTTGTGCGTTTTGTCTGTATTAAATCTTGTTGTGAATTATTTCTTATTCTTCTTGTATATTACATCAATTTCTGATAGTTTTCAATCATAAATTAGCTATGTTTTAGCAAAAAAAGACCGTATAATGCAATTATAGACAAAATTTTTCTCAAAAAGGAGCAGCTTATGCAGATCATTCAGGCAAATTTTCAAAACCGCGCCGGGCATACTCTGCGTGGCATCGTAACCCTGCCGGACGGCGGCGCGGCATTTCCCATACTGGTTATGCTGCATGGCTTCGGCGGCACCTGCGGCGGCTATAAGGCGATGTTCACCCAGATGTCCCGCGCCTTGACTGTGCAGGGCATCGGCAGCGTGCGGTTTGACTTTTACGGCAACGGCGAAAGCGACGGCAGCTTTGGCGATATGACCTTTGAGGGTCTGCACACCGATATTGCCGACATTTTTGCCTGGGTCAAGGCCCAGCCTTTTACTGACAATGACCGCGTTTTCCTGTGCGGTCACAGCATGGGCGGCTATCTGGCAGCGTCCACTGCGCCCAAGCTGAACCCGCGCGGCTTGGTGCTTTTATGCCCCGGTGCCGGTATGTGGTTTGGCTGCGCCGAGCGCGCCGACGCCGTAACAAAGACCGGGCAGGACTTTGCCGATGTGGAGGGTCTTTGCTACAAGATGGACTTCAACTACCAGATGTCCAAACATCCCGACCCCTATACCGAGGCTGCCGGTTACGCAGGACCGGTGCTGATTGCCCGTGCAGCTGATGACAAGCTGGTGGACGATGCCTGCTGCCAAAGCTACAAAAACGTATATAACCATGCCGAATTTATGACCTTGGAGCGCGGCGGACACAATTTTGCCGCAATCCCCACGCGCGAGGCTCTGAAGCAGGCAGTGGCAGATTTCATAAAAAACAACGTGTAAACGGAGGATTCATTCATGGAAAACATTCTTTTGCAGCCCATTGAGGTGGGCGGTCAGACCTTTAAAAACCGTATTATGTTCCCGCCGCTGACCACCGGTTACGAAAAAAACGGTATGATTTCTGAGCAGGATATGGGCTTCTATACCCGCCTTGCCAAGGGTGGTGTCGGCTACATTGTTCTGGGCGACGTTGCCCCCATCAACAGCTTCTCCCCCACCCCTAAACTGTTTGACGACAGCCAGATTCCCGCCTTTAAGGCGCTCGCAGACAGCGTCCACGCCTACGGTGCCAAGCTGGGCGCTCAGATTTTCCATCCGGAATATGACGTGGATGCGATTAATTCTCTGTTTATGCAGCGCAAAATGAACGAAATGCGGGAGCGTCTGCACCATGATATGATGTTCTTCACCGACGAAGTCAGCGAGGAAATGCTGCTGCAGATCATTGACAAGATGTGCGCGTGCGCCGTTCGCGCCCAAAAGGCAGGCTTGGATGTCATTCAGGTTCACGGTGACCGTCTGGTCGGCTGCCTGTGCAGCACCCGTATGAACCACCGTACCGACAAGTTCGGCGGCAGTCTGGAAAACCGCGCCCGTTTTGCCCGTATGGTCGTCCGCGCCCTACGCAAAGCAGTACCCGGTATGGTCATCGACTACAAGCTCAGCATCGTTACCCCCGAGCGCGGCAAGGGCGGTATCGACGAGGCGGACGCCGTTCAGTTTGCCCAATGGCTGGAGGAGGACGGTGTGGATATGTTCCACGTTGCCCAAGCCAACCACACTGGCAATATGGCGGATACCATTCCTCCAATGGGCGTGCAGCCCTATGGCTTCTTTGTGGATATCGCCGGCAAAATCAAGGCAAACGTTCATGTGCCTGTCAGCACCGTGGGTCGCATTATCGACCCTGCCATGGCAGAGCGCATCGTGACCTGTGGCAAGGCGGACATCATCGGTCTGGGTCGTCCTCTGCTGGCGGATCCCGACTGGGGCGCCAAAATCGAAGCCGGGCGCACCTGCGACATTCGCCGCTGCATCAGCTGCAACAAGGGCTGCACCGATGCCATTCAGGAGCGCCGCTTTATCTCCTGCGTATTGAACGCCGAAAACGGCTGTGAGAACGTGCGCAGCATCACGCCTGCCGATGAAAAAAAGAAGGTAGCCGTCATAGGCGGCGGTCCTGCCGGCTTGGAGGCAGCCCGTGTTGCTTCCCTGCGCGGTCATAGCGTCACATTGTTTGAGCGTGAAACCGAGTTGGGTGGTCAGCTGAACCTTGCCTGCCTGCCCCCGCGCAAAAGCGAAATGCGCCGCGCCACACAGGATCTCATCCGGGCTGTCCGGCGCGCCGGTGTGCATCTTTGCTTGGGCTGCACCGTAACCGAGCAGCAGCTTCTGGATGATAAGTTTGATGCCGTCATCGTAGCTGTAGGCGCCCACAACGCAGCGCCCGCCATTCCCGGCAAGGAAAATATCAATGTCGCTGATGCATGGAGTGTTCTTGCCGGAACCGAGCAGGTCTACGGCAAGGTAGCTGTCATTGGTGGCGGCTTGGTTGGCAGTGAAACTGCCGAGCTGCTGGCGGAGCAGGGCTGCCATGTCAGCGTGATTGAAATGATGGATAAGATTGCTGCCGCTGAAAGCACCACCATTCTTCCCACACTGATGGAATCCTTCAAGGCACACGGCGTGCAGCAGTTCCCCGGTCACAAGGTCAAGCAGTTCACCACCGAGACCGTCATCTGTGAGAACAAGGATGGCGCCGAGGTGACAATTCCCTGTGATTACATCGTGCTGGCGATGGGCGCCCGCCCCAACGAATTTGATACCGCTAAGCTGGAAGCCGCCAACGTTCAGGTCGAGCGCATCGGTGACTGTGCCGAAAAGGCTGCCGACATCAGCAACGCCATCCGCACGGGTTACGACACCGCCTGCAAAATCTGATTGAACAGCATTACAAAAGGGTTCGGATGTGCCGGATCCTTTTCTTTTTCAGAATTTTTGCCGTTCTGCTAGAAATGTGGTAGAATAATTCTATCGGGAATTTATCGGAAAGCAGGTTTTCTCGTATGTTTATGCAACTGTATCTCTCCCCGATTGGGCAGCTTTTGTTGACCGCCGATGACACGGCGCTTGTTGCCTTACGTTTCTGCGATGTAGAGCGCTCTTGCCTCCCATCTGATGATATCGCCTGCAACGATCATGCCATTTTACAGGCAGCACGGCGCTGGCTGGATGTATACTTTTCCGGGCTGAAACCCAGCTTTATGCCGCCGTTGCGACCGACCGGAACGGACTTTCAGCAGGAGGTCTGGCAGCTTCTGATGGCAATCCCTTACGGAAAAACCACCACCTATGGGGAAATTGCCGCAGCTCTGGCAGCCCGGCGCAGCATACCCCGAATGTCTGCACAGGCAGTCGGCGGTGCTGTGGGGCGCAATCCCATTCCCATTTTTATTCCCTGTCACCGTGTTGTCGGCAGTGGCGGAAAACTGACCGGATATTCCGGCGGGCTGGAGAGAAAGCAATTTCTTCTTAGCAACGAACATATAGATAACTCCACATTACAATGCAATCCTGGCTTAAACACTCTGTTGTGACGGGAAACACCCCGCTCTCATTATCTCCCCCAGAAAAACCACAGCCCCCGCCTTGGCGATGCTCGTCAAGGCGGGGGTTCTGTTGTATCTTTTGCATTTTGCGCATAAAACAAAAATCGCCCTACCCCTTTCGGGATAAGGCGTTTCGAGAAGCCGGCATCTACCTATTTTCACAGGCCGTCTCCAGCCAACTATCTTCGGCACAAGTGAGCTTAACTTCTGTGTTCGGAATGGGAACAGGTGGAACCTCACCGTCATTGACACCGGCCATTGTCTGACCAACGTCAAACTTCTCTTTTCTGACATTCTAGCAT
>ERZ1034691.19-NODE-19-length-135228-cov-1980.310624_pt1 | contig 135228 bp, 241 predicted proteins | sample MGYA00520638_ERZ1034691 | MGnify/ENA primary metagenome ERZ1034691 (study PRJEB33766, sample SAMN09781763) | gut metagenome | biome: gut microbiome | host: Homo sapiens | place: Madagascar | study: EMG produced TPA metagenomics assembly of the PRJNA485056 data... | reverse complement strand
CCCCATCACTATATATAATAATGTAGTGGTGGGGATTTTTGTGTTAACGTCAGCAAATTATTTGTTTGTATTATTATAGAGTGTTAAATGATAAAAGAAATACATTAAATAACTTGCATATTTCAAATATTCTTTGTATCTTTGCATCGTAATTAAGAAACAAGGTTACTAATTTTAAAAGGTGAGACACACCATAAAAACTGTAAGAAGAAAGTGGAAAAGAATAATGCTTATGTAGAGGTATTGGTAAAGATTGCCGACCTCATGGGTAGAACAAAGGAGTCTATCCAGATGTCGTCTTCAAATACTCATACGAGTATTACGATGTTTGCCGAAAATAATAGCAAGATTATTGGAAATTGGTATTTTGATGCTTCCGATAGCAAGGAGTTGGTGGATGCTACTTTCAATGGTCTGAAGGCTTTGGTAGAGTCTCTTGAGCACAATAAGAGCAATGACGGACAAGCAGCGTAAGTACATAGAAAGTCTTATCAAGAGAGTGTTTCGTAATGCAGATTCGCAGAGCGAAATACTTTCCAGATTGGATAGGGTTAAGATTTCAAGCCATCAAGCTTCTGTAATGATACATGCATTGAAGTTAGAGCGCAATATCGGTCGCTCCGTTCCGGCATATATGTTAATGGCAAACAATCTAAATCCAAAAATTGATGAGTTCTTTAGTATATTAGGGTACGATGAATGACGTATTCTTCAAGAAGAAAAGAAGTTGATATGAAAAAGGTAATTATGATAATTTCCGTTGCCGCCATTTTAGTAGGTTGCAAAGGTAATGGTACAAGAGTCCAAATCTCGGATTCTGTTGACAAATTCAAGGTCGAGAAATTGTTTGTTGTTGATAGTATAACAGTGTACAGGTTCTATGACCAAGGAAATGCTATCTATTTCACTAACCGGAAAGGTAGGGTAGATGCAACCCATTCTGAGTACAATCCGGTTACTCATACATACAATGACGAGGTTAACGAAACTTTATGTGAAGGAGACTAAAAAATGGAAAAGAGATTAACTAAGGAAGAGTTCCTTAAGGACTTATGGCATCCTGCTAGCGAAAAGCCAAACATTAAGCAAGGAGAATGTTGCGTTACATGTTTGGTTAAGTTCAAAAATGGAAGTACGGAATTATGTGTATATTTCCGTAATCCAGAAGGATGGGTATGTGATGATATGAGTCCTAAAGATTTTAAAAGAAATTTTAAGGGATGGCTCTATATTGATGATTTGTTACCAAAAGAAGGATGAGGCGAGAAATGAAAAAGAATAAACACTCATTAAAGATAAGTCGTAGTTTTGGCGATACTACCCTTGATGGTTATCCTGTAGCTACATATTCGAATGATGAATTGAAGATTCTAAAGAACCTGCTAGAAAAGGTTTTGTGTGAAGTAAATGAATATATAAAAGGCTAGGCGTATGAAAGAGTTTAAAGTTGGAGAAAAAGTAGTCTTGAAGATTACTGAAACCGAGGAAGAAACTTGCTATGGTTGTTTCTTTTTTGGCAATAGTGCTTGTGAAGTTTGGAGAAAATATCCATGCGATCTTAAACTACGTAAGGATAATAAGAATGTAATCTTTGAAGAAGTTAAGGAATAAAGCGTATGAATAGATTAACTAAAGAGATAACGGCTACGTGGGGAAACACTATCCTTGTCGTAGGCTTATCTAATAAAGACGAAGTGATGTACGTCAAGTCAACAATAAGAGTGAAGCCAAAGAACAGAAAGCAAAAGAAGGAGTTCAAAAGCCAGTCTTATAGAATGAAAAAGGTTGCAAAAGGTGAGTATGAAGTAACAACATACTGCCCATTTAACGTTAAGCTATTCTCGAAGATAATGAGTCTTCTTGAAAAGAATGAGAATGGCGAGTTTTGGTTTAATATTGATAAAAAGTAAAGTGTATGTATTATGAATATAGAATAGTCAAAATTGAGAAAGGTTTGTTTCTCATCGAATATAAGACCGCTCCTTATGGAGTTTGGCATGAAGTAAAAAACAAACAGTTCAAGACTAAGCCAAAGGCTGAAGCTTGGGCTAGAAAGAACTTGGTTTAATGAAGTAAAGCGTATGTTGTACGAAGCAAAACAGGGAAGTAAGGCTTATGAATACATTAAGAGCATCCTCGATGCTGAAGAAAAAGAGTATCAAGCCTACATGAAGAGAGTGGAAGAAGCCGTCGGCTTCGAGTTTGAAAAGTGGCAAGGTTATCAACCTAACCGCAGTCTGCTGCGAGAGTATGATATAACCGCTATCTGGGTACCATCCGAGCGATACGAAACGCTGGATAAAAAGGTATGGAAGAAATGCGATGGCCAGATGCTGGAGGATGGCTATTATGTAGCCGTAGCGCCTAACAAGAGATACAAGCAGGGTAAGGCTATCGCCGCCGTACTTGCCTCCTATAAAGCTGTAACCAATCATTTCAAGATATTGAAGGAGTTGGGCATAGGGGGTTCTCAAGGTAACTCTATCTCCATCACTCAGCTTTTCCGCTGCAAAGACCGTATTTTTGCCTTCTTCGATGATGGCATCCGAGCAGAGAAATGCAACTCCGATTTCACGGAAATCACGATTGGTGAGTATGAGGATTTCATTAATGGTAAAGACTAAGCGTATGGAACAGAAGTTTATTATTGGTGATATTGTAGAGTATGATAATAAAATCATGGTTGTCAAAGAGCCAAGAGACGGATGCCATTTTGACTTATCTTGCCCTAAAGAATGGTTGGTGTACTGCTTTGTTGGTGTTGAGGATATAAAGCCAGTTGTACTCACTACAAATATTCTTAGAAAGAATCGGTGGTTTCCGCTTGATGAACGTTTTGTCACTTTCATAAAGGAAGATATTAAAATAACTACGCAAGCTGGTATTAGTATGTTACGTTTTAGAGAAGCGGAACCGATTTATCTTGAATATGTCCATGAACTTCAACATTTTCTCTTCGGTCTAGGACTTAACTCAGAAATGAAGGTGTAGGTATGAGCATAGCAACACAAATAAACCACCATTGCCCTTTCTATGGAAGAAAATGTTACCAATGTGGTTATTGGAATAGTAGAGGAAATGAATGTGAGATAATAACTCATCAAGACAGAAAGATTTGATGTTTAACCGCCTTCGGGCATAAATTTAAGAACATGATACAGAAAATAATAAAAAAGGTGCTACGTAAGTGGCTAAAGAAGAAACTATATAATAGCAGTTTTCTATATGCCACCAACGTAGCACGATTTAAATGGGTTTATGATTCACCTCTTCGCCAATGGAGAGATAGAATCTGGGTAGTTACACATATCAAATACATAAATATGGATTTGTATAACAAATACTTAGAATATCTTACAGACAACTCTTTTCAATAAGGAGTTTTATATGTAGATAGTCCTCTGTTGGATTGATAACACCATTGTTAATTGTGTGAATAATCACGCCTTCCACTGGGTCTTTATCAATAGAGATAATGTGATTTACATTAACGAGAACAGAACCAACGTTCTTCTCGTTTACTTCAATAAAATTCTTCATATCGTTTATATTTTTAAAATTAAGCGGTACAAAGATAATAATAATTTTCGAGAAGCAAGCAAACAAAATGATATTTTTAAAATTAAGCACTTTATTTTATCATCGCTTGCTTCTCATTTAACCATCCCTTATGGGATATAAATAGATAGAATATGACAGAAATAGAATTATACAACGAATTACAGAATGTAGAAGGTTGTTTAAAGATGGCGGATTCACAAATATCAGAGCTTCGCTAAAAGAAGGATGATATAATGGGCGACTTTCTAAGTTTATTACCTTTTCAGGAAGGTGACAAGGTGAAAGATAAAAATGGCAATATCTTTATCATAGAACGTCTAAAAGATGCCATATCTCTTGGCAAGAATGAAATCAAGGTTCATTTTCTTATCCGAAAAATAAAGAAAAACGGAGAACCTTATCAATACGCAAACGAAGCTTGGGGAATTGATTATTTTTCCTTAGAGAAAGTAACAGATTAACTAACCACCCTCTCCTTGGCAACAGGGAGAGGGTAAAAAGAAGAGAATATGGCACTTAAATGTAAGACTTGCATTTACAGAAAAAAGGATATGAAGAAGTTCTTATTCTATTGCAAGAAAAGACATATAAGAGTTGGAGAGCGAAGGAAGTCTTGTGAGTTGTATGAGCCTAAGTAAAAAGAGGTAGTTGCCGCTACCCCGAAAAAGATTCATTCTGCTTATACTAAGAAAGAAAAGCAAGTCCCATTTTTGGGATAGATGCGCTTTCCGTTCCTAATGATGTACTTGCAGAAAACACGAACCTTGTTGTCATTTGGATTCTTTTCCATCAAAAGTCCCTCCATCGTTTATCCAGACTTCTCTATCTGGGGGAATACTGCCCACTACAAAGCAGTACAAGAAAAAAGCCCCTAAGCGGCAACTAAGGGGCTTTGTAATCTCCTTGAACAGAGGAAGAACGGCGTGTAGTGTCGCCGATGGGGGACTATGATGTCCTAGAATCCAAGTGCAAAGGTAATCATTTATATGATAATATAAACAATAACAATGTTAATGTGTTTTAAATATAGTCTAATTTAGACTACTATAAAATAATATATAAATTTATAGTAACATAGATATGACAATAGAAAAACTTTTAGAAAAGGCTAGAGAGTTCGAGAAAAAGAACAAAAGTTTCACTTGGAAGCCAAGTGACTTTCCTGAAGATATGACCGAGAGTAGTACTCTTGATGAGCTTGTATCAGAAGGAGATAATATGTATGATGCTTTGAAAGAAGCAGTTGAGCTAATAAGTGATTTAGCTGATGAGTTAGAATATAAAATAGAAGTGGAGGGTTAATTATGGACAGAAATCAAGCTAAAGAATTTTATCCTATCCTGAAAGCCTACGCAGAAGGAAGGGGGATTGAATGTAGGACAAAACCAAGTGCCGTAGAAGGCACAGATGTTCCGAATGATTGGACGGAAATGAAAGAGATTGAATACTGGAATAATACAGAGTATCGCATTAAGCCAGAGGTAAAGTTTCGCCCTTTTGCCAATGTAGAAGAATGTTGGACTGAGATGAAGAAGCATCAGCTGTTCGGTTGGTTGAAAGACAAAAAATATGGATATTATGGCTTAATTACTGCTGTAGATAATGGCGATTATATGTCATTAAGTGGAAATAGCGGCTGGTCCTTTTATAGTCTTATGAAAGATTACACCTTTGCCGACGGAACTCCCTTTGGTATAAAAGTGGAGGAAAAGTAATATGGAAGCAGGACAATTATTAGTGCTATTGTTATCGTTTTGTGCTTTAGCATTGCATTTGAAAAATCGTAGAAGAAAGGAATAGTTATGGTTAAACCTTACAGAATCAAGCATAAGGCTAGTGGATTGTACTACCAGCCTGCAATCAATCATAGTAATCTTTCCAAGAAGGGAAAGGTGTATATGACAAATAACTCACTATTGATGATAAATAATAGCTATGATTATATAGCTATTAGTGTTAGAAAAGGCACGAAGGTACATAATATTTTAGAAAAGGAAATGCCATTAAAAGGTATAGAACGTTCCTATGGTGCAGAAGTTTGTTATCGTGTTCCAAAGAGTGAATTTGAAAAAGAAGAATTATAGCGTATGAAAATAGAAAATATCAAGTTCAAGGCTAAACGTCTTGATAACGGAGAATGGATAGAGGGTGACTTAATACATAAGGAAACTTATGTTTGTATAGGTTATCTAAGTAGTGAAATTCCTAATATAACAAGAGTACAAAAAGTTGATACCTCTACGGTCTGCATGTTCACAGGACTAAAAGATTGTGTAGGCAAAGAAATTTGGGAAGGGGATATTATCAGAAACCCAGAGTTCCCATTTGAAAAGAGAGCTGTTACTTGGTCTAATAACAGCTCATGCTTTATGCCAATTGACGAAGATGGATGTCAAGACAGAGACTTCTCTTTCTTAGTATTGTTTAAGGAATGGACTGTAGTCGGCAACAAATTCGATAAGAAAAAGTAAGATAAAGCTATGGTAGATGTAAGTAATCAGCACTGGAACGACGATGGAAGCTGTACTATTATATTGAATAGTATAGAAGAAGTCGAAGAGTTCGTTGAGTGTATGAATATATGGAATAATAGAATGTATGAAGAATAAGATTTTAAACTTAATCAAGTCAGCCGTTTGGTTTGTCTTGTGTTTGTTTGTAGGAGCATTGCTTTTTGAGGGCATTCGCTCGTTGGCTAATGGTAGCGAACCTGCGAAAGAATTTAGTACAACAGTATTTACCAAGAATGGGCATGACTATCTGTTTGTGGACACGAAACACGGAGTTTGTGTTATTCACGCTAGTAGTTGTCCTTGTAATAAAAAGAAGTAGCGTATGGGAACTTTATATATAAGTGTTAGTCTAATTTACATCTTTCTTGTTTGCTTGGATGGAGAAGATGTAAAACCGAAATGGAAACAATGGCTAGCTGACAAACTAGGCATCAAGCCAAAGATAGAGGTTAGATACATAAAGCCACAAGTCGTTAAGCTTCGTTCAAGAGTTACAATGTCGAATTTTGAAATGCAATACTATTGCCGTGACAAATTTGGCATGGAGCAATTGAAGAGAAGAGCAATAGAAAGTGTGTATGATGAAATTCTTAATGGAATGAAGGCAAATGGATTGGTTTCCATTTCGCAATATAAAGACATCTATACAAATAGCACAATTTATGAGGGGACATGTAGTATTTATAAAAACAAGTAGTATATGAAGATAAGACAAGCTAAGAAAATCTTGAATATGATGGAGAGAGGAACGGACACACGTTACTTCGATTCAAAATATACATTCAAGAAAGAGAGTAGATTCATTCCTAGATTAAAGAATCTCTATCAGAAAGCAACTATCAGATGGAATAAGGTAAATATGCCGAGTGCTAACGTTAGTTTATTTCGTTCAATTTTGAGAACTTCAAAGGAATGCGGTCGTTGTAAACATTTCAATGGTATGTTTGCAGGAAGATGTACTAAACTACATGAGTATGTTGAAAGCAGCGATTGGTGTCATGGAACGTTTTTCCAGAGAAAGTGAGGTTGACATGAAAATAAGACAAGCTAAGAAGATAATGAAGCAAGTCTATAAGACTAGATATTGGGCTTATAGGCAAGGCTATTATTGTGGCAAGAAAGATGCTGGAAAGCTAGCCGGAGACCATCGTTTGTTAAAGGCTATGCGTCTTACAAAGAAGTGGGAAAGTCGCAAGATACGAAATGATGTGAATAAAATACAGGAGAAGAAAAATGAAAATGCTAGATAATAAGTTAATCATAGATATTCCTAAAGGAATGGAAGTGGACATTGAAAAAAGTGACTTGAAAGCGGGCATTATAGCATTCAAGAAGAGACCCTTCAGCTATGAGGATGTTATATCTACTTTAATAGACCGTGGTCTTTGTCCTGTCGTTGCTAATGTTACTAATAGTAATGTAGAGAAAATTGTTGCATTGGATAAGTTAATGGATATAGCTAAGTGTTATAATGGAGATTGGAAACCGGATTGGAATTCTAATGAACATAAGTATAATATCATGCGAACCAGTGAATATGGTATTACTTCTTGTAGTAGCTATAACGAGGGAGCTATTTACTTCAAGAACAAAGAAGATGCCCAAGCCGTTATTGATAATCCAAATTTCAGAAGCATTCTTGATGCAATCTATAAGGACTAAGGCTTATGAAAAAAGAAATGTTCTTTAAGAGTGTAGAGTTCCGTGAAGTCCAGCATTTGGCTTTCTCGGATGAATACATAACCGCATACGTATCGGTGAATAATGTTCCTAAGATACACATGAGTGTTAATACACCTCGTGACGAATATGGGTTTGCGAAAGGCAAGCCAAAACGTTACTTTAGAATGGGGGTTGGAAAATGGCTCACCGAACGAGCGTTTGTGAAGAAATATTTTAGTGAAGAATAAATGAATATAAAAAAGACAGACATGGAAGAAAAGATTAATAAAGCGGCTATCCTAAAGGACAAGCCGAAAGGAACAAAGTTGTATACTATTCTATCTGATAGTGAATGTTTTCTAGACGAGGCTTCTGAAGATAGTATTTACATTGATATAGATAACAGAGAACGCTTTTGGTGTCTTTCGGCCTATGGTTCTACTCATTCATTTCCAAATGGATGCGTGTTATTGTTCCCATCTAAGGAAATGCGTGATTGGTCTAAGTTCGCTTGGAAGAAAGGCGATGTGCTTGTTTCTACAGACAGAAATGTACATATTATCTTTGAAAAGTTTGAGGATGATGCCTACACAAAATTTAGAGGCAAGCATTATCTATGGGAAGAAGGGGGTAGTATGGTGAGCTTTGAAGAGAATGAATGCTACATGCAAACATCTGATTTCAACAAAGCAAATAAAGAAGACGCCCAGGAATATATCCACAAAATAGAGAAAATACTAGGTGGCAAGTTGAACCGTGAAACTTTGGAGATTGAGAAGACTCAGCCAGAGTTCAAGGATGGGGATATAGTGTATATGGGTAATACTTGGAATGAATATATTGGTATTATTAAGAATAGGACAAGTGGTAATCAAATTGAAACATATGCACATTGTCACAAAGATTCTAAAGAGGAAGCTGTATTAGGTCTCTGGCTTAATAAAAATGATTCTGATGAACTTCGCCTTGCCACTAACTCAGAGAAGCAGCAACTCTTTGAAGCTTTAGCAAAGAAAGGCAAACGCTGGGATAGTGAGAAGAAACAGATTGTGGATTTGAAGCCAAAGTACGAGTTTAAGCCATTCGACAGATGTATTTGGAAGATACGGAATTGTGAAGGCTCTATATGGCAAGCAAGTTTCGTTTCTTATGTTGATGAGCATGGTGCTACTCCAATGGGTAAATCTATAGATGAAGATTTGGTTAACTTAACTATCCTTCCTTATAACGACCAGACTAAGCTCCTCGTGGGTACAACCGATGAATGGAAAGGAGGTGAGGTATGAATAGAAATAAGCTATCCGACATCCTTTTCTATGTTGGATTTATAATTGCCTGCACAGGATTTCTTATGAATCCATCGAATATGCCAATGATGTTTATAGGTAGTTGTATAATGATAATTTCAAATACTAAGTAAATTATGATAGACAATAAGAAAATAGAAGAAGCTGCAAGATATTATTGCAACAATAGATATCCTGCTTCAAAGGATGCTCCATTTATAGCAGAGGGGTTTAGACATGGTGCTAAGTGGGCTATCAATGAGTTCTTGAAGGACTTATGGCATGATGTAGATGAAATGCCTAAAAGGGCAAAGGCATTCATCTTTGAGTGTGGTGATGACAGCATGAATTATCATATTGGCATGATGTTCAATCCTAATGATTACAAAAAAAATGCTGAAACATGGCACATGAACAGATGGTGTTACCTAGAGGATATTCTTCCAAAGAAGAAAGGAGATAAGAATGAGTAGAAATTTAATGAGAATGGCGTTAATGATGGCTGCTACGGCAGCTTATGCACAAGATGATATTTTTGGAAGCCAAAGTCCTAGACTTGGTACACCAAATGGCAACATACCCTCGGATAAACAGAAGTGTCAGCCAAAGGCGCAGCATGAGTTCACCATCAAAGGTGTTAAGATTATGGCAGCTTCTAAGAAGGATGCTATCAAAAAGTATAATCATCGTAAAAAGTAAAGCATATGGAATTAATTATCAAACCTTTTCATTCATTACCTTGCCGATTAGAGGTATTCACAATTAACGGAAAGAATGCCGAACAAAATGATTTTGGTGATATGTATGACCATCATGCTCAAGATGCAGAGCCTTATGCTTGTGCCGATATGCACTTTGACCCAAAGCCTCCAACAAAGGAAGTGCTCGGCAAGTACAATATAACGGAAGAAGAATATTATAACATCTGCAACGAATTGGAATGCGAACTATGCGTAGGTAGTTGCGGATGGTGTATTTAATAGATTTTAGAATAAATAATATAAGCAATGACAAAGGAAGAAATATTGGAAAAGGCATCCGATTTTGAGGATGAAGATGAGTTCGTGAAGTGTGATAGATTGCCGTTCACTGAGGAATGGTGGCTTTTGCATCACCTAGTGTATATCGGCTTGTCTTGTACCTATACAGGTCGTGGTTATATAATTGAGAAACTTAAAGATTAGTAAAATGGAAGCAAATGATTATTTGAAAGCCATGCAAGCTATGGATGAATTGGATAGACTTGTAACTAGTGTTTATCCGGATAAGTTCAAGTTGGTCTGCAAGAAGCATGGAATAGATGAATGCGAGGCGATGAATATGTATTCGTACTTGCAAAAGATGCATAAAGGTCAGTCTTGGTTAGTTAGATACAAGCCATTGGAATATCTAGAGCGTGTATTAACACTAGCCAAAGAAGCTTATGCGTCTTACATGAACAACGGCTTGATTCTAAGTATGGTCAATTTTGGTGATAAGTACACAAGAATACTTGTAATCTTTGAGAAAGATGGCGTAAGAAGCCAACAAGAATTTGACCTTAGAGAGCAAAGAACATATGTTGATATAGCGGACTTTATTGGAAATGGTTACTCCATCGTATCTGTTATCCGTCAGTCTGACAATGTTGACAGCGAAAAGTTTGTTGGAGAAAAGGATGAGCGAAGTCATAGTATTCCTATTTACGATGGTGATGTAATGCTTTGTTACGTGAACAAACCGGAATTTTGGAGTTCTGATTGGCGTAATAGCGGACTTTATATTTGTGAGAGTGGCTCATATCATAGATTGCTATACACACCGAATAAGGGGTACGTAAGACATGGAGAGCCAGATGTAGATGAAGACTTCACCCTTGATATTGAGGAAGAATCCTTCAGTAGTTATGTTATGACTTTAGACCAGTCTTGGTATAAGTTGGGTAATGTTCATGCAGGTATAGGCTTTTTGAAGGAGAAAGAATAGAAGTGTTAAAGGAGAGGAATATCATTTCCCCTCCTTTGCCTTAATCTCCAGCTCGATAGGCTTGCCGCAATGAGGGCAAACAAATGTTGGCTTAGATGGCTCGATTTCGTCTTTGAAGAAGTCTCCAACCTTACACCCTAATACATCGGCAATACGCTGTAATGTCCTCATCGTAGGGTTACGGCTGAGGTTTTGGGTAAAAGTAACTCTTGATATACCCATTTCTTTAGCTACCTGTTCGATAGTAAAGCCCTTTTCTTTAATTATTGATTTAACGTCCATATTTATAATATAATAATGTATGATTGAATTTCGACTGCAAAGATAAGAAAGTTTTTTGAAACTACCAAATTTTTCTCTTGTATTGATTGAATTAAATCATACAATGTGAAGTTCTGTTAAGAAAAAGGTCATACGTATATAGTTATGTTAAAAGATGATTAAAATCATTCGTTTTCTTGCAAATAATTTGGTTTGTATGATTTTATTTTGTATCTTTGCAATGTCTTTAAGAGATAAAGGCTTTAAAGTTTAACTATTAATTGCTGTTATGCAGCCGAGTCGGCACTCGTAAAACGGTATAGTGATTATGGCTATTACATTAAGAAATACATTGAGTGAGGTAATGAAGCTTGCTTGGCAGTTCATCAAGAAGAATGGCTACACAATGAGCGAGGCTTTAAAGGTTGCTTGGATGAACATCAAGCTGAAGGGTCAGATGAAGAAGCGCATCGTGAAGTTCTACTTTCAGAAGGTTGATGGCAGCTTGCGTGAGGCATTCGGCACATTGAGCGAGAAGGTTATCCCAGCTACACAGGGTGCAGGTCGCAAGATGAATGACACTTGCCAAGTGTACTTCGATACCGAGAAAGAAGAATGGCGTTGCTTCAAGAAGGCAAACCTTATGAGAGTTGCATAACAACATGAATTGGCGCAATTAAAAATAGAATATTGAAAAAAATGAGAATGATACAGAAGACATATAAGTTTCGACTTTACCCGAATAAGGAGCAAGAGAGGATGCTTGCAAATTATTTTGGCAGCGTCCGCTTTGTCTATAATCATTTTCTCGCTGAGCGCAAGGAACAATACGAGAAGACCAAGAAAAGCTCAAACTATTACGAGCAAGCAAAGGAGTTGACTGTAATGAAGAAAACCGAGGCTTTCTCATGGCTAAGGGAAATCAACAGCCAGACCTTGCAGCACGCCTTGCGCCACTTGGAAACCGCCTACGTGAACTTTTTCAAGGGGAGGACTAAGTTCCCACGATTCCACTCTAAGAAGCAAGGCGGCAGTTTTGCCGTACCTCAGCATTTCAAGGTTGATGGCAATAGGGTATTCATCCCGAAGTTCAAGGGTGGCATCCGCTTCGCCAAGAGCCAAGAGGTCAAGGGCGAGTTAAGAAATATGACTGTATCTGTTACACCAAGCGGAAAGTATTACGTTTGTATTATGGCACAGGTCGAGGTCGATGACTTGGAGAAAACCAATCTGAGTGTTGGCATCGACTTGGGCTTGAAGGACTTCGTGATAACCTCCGATGGTGATAGGTACACATCAAATAAATTCATTAAGAAATATTCAAAAAAGCTGGCTTCGATGCAGAAGCACCTTTCTCGCAAGAAGAAGGGAAGTGGCTCATGGAACAAGCAACGCATCAAGGTAGCAAGGTTGCAGGAGAAAATCATGTCTTGTCGAAAAGACAAGCTTCATAAGGTTTCCACCGACCTTATCCGCAAGTATGATGTGATTTGTTGCGAGGACTTGAACATCAAGGGTATGGTAAGAAACCATCACCTCGCAAAGTCCATTTCCGATGCAAGCTGGGGTGCGTTCATCACGATGCTGGAGTACAAGGCGAAGTGGTATGGAAAGACCCTTTCCAAGATAGGAAGATTCTACCCATCCTCTAAGACTTGCCATCATTGCGGTTACGTCAAGGAAGATTTGTCTTTGTCTGACCGTTACTACACTTGTCCAAATTGTGGCAAGTTGATAGACCGTGATTTGAACGCAGCAATGAACATTCTTGATGAAGGATTAAGAAACATATCGGCAGGAACAGTCGATTACACCGACGGAGGGGTCGTAAGACTTGCTCGCAAGCATTCCCCGATGAAGTCGGAATCCCACAAGTCTTTAGCTTGTGGGTAGTTCAAGAAGATGAATGGTGAGGTAAGACAAGCCTTTGGTACTCTCCTTCAGAGCCACATTGACTACACTCCAAATGGTACTGGTCATGCAGCATCAAGAGATTGCATCCGCTATTGGGATGAAGAAAAGGGCGCATGGAGACAATTCAAGGCTTACAACTTCTTGCGAGTTGCATAAAGATATATACACGTTCTAAGGTGTTTGGCGAGGCTTTAATAGGGGTGAGCCTTTAATCACCCCTTTAGTTAAGGACTTTTAAAGTATTTGAGATATGGAGACAATCGCTAAGTGTTTGAAAGAAGTGTTCTACAAAGGGCATCATATTACTAAGGTGGAGGACGTATTTGGTCAGGTATCCGTTCGCATTGATAATATTGCTGAACCGGACTATGCTAGCATAGCCGATGCAAAACGAGTAATCAATGGTAAAGCCCCTAAATGGTTTACGGATGGTTACATGTGGGACGAAGCCAGTAAGAAGGTCGTAAAAGACCCTAACGCTTTCCGATGGGAGGAGTAAGAAAAGATAAGGTAAAGAACTTAATACAATTGATTATGGAAAAGTTTAATGATGGCAATTATGTATTCGAGACAACAAACGAGTTTCCGGATGGCTATGAGATTTGGGCGATTGGTCGAAGAAATTTCAAGCACAAAGGCTACGTACCATTGTGTGAGGTCGATGAGAGCCGCTACGTCAAAAGAGATACCTTGAAGGCTTTGAAAGTAAAGGATGAAGCATTAGCTTTGACTTTGCTCTCTGAAGCCGTTAAACGAGGTGTTAACAAGAAGAAGTATAACATAATGATTAATGCAAAAGAAAATGGATGAGAATTTTCTGAATGTGCTCTATATCGAGCACACGGATAAAATAGGCGTTCTAAAGGACGATAAGGACGAAAGGGTATCAGTTATCCGTGGGACGGACAAAACGCTTGTAGAACGCAAAAGAGAAGGTAAAACGTACCTTCTTGTACCTTTGACAAAGAACCACACTTTTGTTTGCAAGGGTAATAGTATTGATGTGGATGGTGAGCATATTAAGAGTGAAATCTTCTTCCGCAAGGATGCTTGCCAATGGATTGAGATTGACAAAGAAATGTTATCTAAGGTAGCGTAATAAATAAGGAGGTTTAAGCTATGAAAGTATATGTAGTAATATCTTCATACCAACATGGATTGGGTGAAGCAGTTGAGGTTGATGCAGAAGTCTTCTCTACCATAGATAAGGCAAGAAAAGCGATAGGACACAAAGGGATGAACACTTTGGAGAATTACAAGCGAGTTTTGAATTGCGATGATTATCTATACAATATCTCAGGTTCTTTCTTCCATATCTCAGACAGCGAAGGAGAAACGTGGGATAATTTCGATATTGTAGAGCAAGAATTAAAGTAATATAGTTATGAAGATTAATGAAATCAAAAATATCTTAGATTATGCAAAGGAGTGTGGTCGTCTAGTAACAATTACACTTGTAAGTGGGCAAGTGTCTCATATAAACTTCAGTAAGAAAACAAAGACGTTTACTGCTACAGATGATGTAATCTTAGACGAAGAGGGACATCTTGTGATAAAATATGATACGGATGGAAGTAGAGATTACATTGATAGCGATTCCATCATTCGCATATTTATCAAAGAAGGTTTATAACAATTAATTAGATAAGAATATGGATGCAGGTCATGTGTATGTGATAATGGTCGAAGCCGAGAAAAAAGGTCTAAGAGGAACTGTCAACTTGGTAGGTGGAGCAAAGATAAGTTTCGACTTCAGTAGTGTTGGTGGTGAAACCTCTTTCAATTGCAATACAAAGAACAGAACACTTATGATTGGGAGTGGAAGTACTGTAGTATTTACACGTAAATATATTGATTGTAGCTCTATCCAGTATATTGAAGTGTTTGAACGTACAAACTAATTATAGGAGACAAGAATATGAATATACTAGACTATTATGAGGTTGTCACCTCAAAGATTTTCAAGTTGGAAAGCATGAACGAGGGGCTTGTATTGATAGCACCAGAGCAGGAGGTGGATGGAGTCCGTTCCTTGATGGTGGGGGTGTATGTACCTGAGCATGAACGATACAAGATGTACACTTTCCGTTCCTCTATGAATGAGGGTGAACTAAGTGACAAGTACAAGGCAATGGTAGGCACGATGGATGTTCTTAAACCGGATTGGGATAGAATAAGAAAGAAAAGACGAAAGAGGATCTAACCTCTTACCGCCTTTAGTTTTTGTTTAAATGCCATTTGACTTTCGTATGTAAGTACAGAAGAAACATACTTGATGGTTTTTATCTGAATACATCAAGCAAAAGCGTGTTGAAATATCTGAGAATGTAAATTATTTCAAGATTATTTTTAGAAAACATGAAAATAAATTAGAGTTTCCTTGCATTTCTCGAAGGTTTTTGTTACCTTTGCGGATGCAAACAACAAAACAATGAGCTTATGAAAGTATTATCAATTCGTCAGCCGTATGCTTGGTTAATCGCTATCGGCTGCAAGACCATTGAAAACAGAACCTGGAATAGAAAGTTCCGTGGTCGTTTCCTTATTCATGCTAGCCAAGCCAAACCCGAAAAACTTGACGGATGGCAGGAGAGCGCAATGAAGAAATATTGCCAAGAGCATGGTATTGTTATTCCGGACTTCAAAGACTTGCCAACGTCAGCCATTATCGGCAGCGTAGAGTTGGATGATATTCAATTTCATGAGGCTTATCCGGATGCGTTTGCTGAAGATTTCCAATATCATTGGTTCTTAAAGAATGCTAAATTGTTCGATGAGCCGATTAGAAACGTCAAAGGCAAGTTATTCCTCTGGGATTATGAGTACAATGAAGCCGAAATGTAAAACAACAATACTTTTGTAATAAAAATACAAGTCGTTGAAAATTAGAGCAAAAGTATTTGTTATTCCCTAGAGTATATAAGAGTTAAATGTAAATATATTGTAAAATATTGAAGTTATGAAGAAGAAATTGATAATTGCCATCATCGTAGCCATTCCCTTGTTGATGGTGTGCAGTGGATGTAATAATCCTAGAGATATTGGGGAAATGCTATCAGAACAAGGATATGAGTATGTTTCTACTATAAAAATTGACAGTGCTTTTGTTATAGAAGGGGAAAAGGAAAGCCGAACCTACATTAATTGTTGCGAGGCTGAAATGAAAGTGGATTCATTGATAAAGTCAGTTCCATCAAGTTTGACGTATGAACAAAAGAGAAAATTCGATAATAATATAATGCCAATAGCAGCCGCAGTATCTTCTCTTAAACAAGAGGCGGTAAATGAGGATATTGATATGGCGTATTCGTTAAATGAAAAAGAGTTGAAGTTTGTGCATTCTGGTTGGCTTGCTTATGTAAAATTAAAAGTATGTGGAAAGGTTGATGAATATATAGCGTGCCTTAACAAAAGCCGCTCTGAAATCATTTATGTTGAGCCAAAGAAAAAAATAGATTATGACTACATATTACGGTATGGGTATTTTGATACGTATAATCCTTACATGAAATACTAAGGTCTTTATAATAATGTGTAATTTAAAATAAATGTATCTTATACTAAAATAACGTTAACAAATAAAAGAAAAGCATTAAAAGTCTTGCAAGTTTCAAATAAAATGCTTACCTTTGCAAACGAAATCAGAAATGGTTTAGCCGTGAAGTCGTGAGCATGGTTACTGGGATAAGAAGAAATTTAGAAGTCTTCGGACTTTTCTATACTTTTAGCCTCGTTCGCTACTCACGACAATAAGCGGACGGGGCTTTTGTTTTGTTCCAAAGGTAAGAGGCATACCTGTAAAACTGCCGTGTTTAATTAATAATTATGTAGAGTAATGAAGACGATTTCATTGAAATTGGTAGGCACTAAGCCTTTGATGGTTCACAATCCAAGAGTAGTTGACCCATTTGACAAGTACAAGAAACTTTTGCAGCCATTGACTAGCAAGCGAACAAAGACAGATGATGATTTGTTGGAGATTTGCCGATTGCAATTCCTTGCATCCTTGTACTATCGCAATGGCGAGTATGTGTTACCACAATCGCATGTAGAGGGTAGTTTTCAAGCTGCTGCCAAAGAACGTAAGCTTGGTAAGAAGTTTGAGCGTTCCTTCGGTCTTTATGGTGATGGTGTATTGCAATTCAAGGACAACGACAAGACACCGGAAGAACTTTTTGAAGTTGGTCGCACAAAGGAGGGTTATTTTGACCCATCAATATCTTATGTTGACACAAGAGCGTGCGGTATCAAAGGTTCAATTAAAGTCCCTGCAACAAGAGCGATATTCCCAGAGTGGTCAACGGAAGTTACTTGTTGGTTCGATGAGACGCAGCTGAACGAGGAGGAAGTATTACAAGTGGCTGAGATTGCAGGTCTTCGCTATCATGTCGGTACTTACAGAAAGCTTTATGGAGCGTTTAAAGTAGAAAAGAAATAATTCTTACAATTATAAAGGTGTGGTTGGGTGGAGTGATGTTAGGTTCAGTCCGGTATGGTGATGTGAGGTCTGGTAAGGTGGGGTAGGTAGAGACGAACACAATGATGGTCGTAGGCGAGGTTCGACTCCTCGCCATTGTGCAATCAAAAAACCAATGCAGTCATGTATGGCGAGGTGGAGTATGGTATGGTACGGTCAGGTCATGTATGGTCGGGTTCTGTCAGGTTTGGTGAGGTATGGTAAGGTTTAGTAGAGAAGAACTCCTTACATGGTGGTTATCTAAGGTTCGATTCCTTAGTGGGGAGCAACTTAAAAAGAATGAAAATATGAAAGAAGATACGAAAAATGGTTTTGATGATTTAGAAGAAGAAATTCTTTCTACATTTAAAGATGGTCAATTGATTTCGCATGAATGGATGAAGTCAAAGTTTGGCATTACTCCTTTATGTTGGGATGATTACAAGGATGTCCAGAAGCTATTCCAAGCCAAGGATAAACAGCAGTTTGATTATATGACCTTGGTAGATAAATTGCGTTGGGATATATTGAAGCGAAAGAAATGCTATCTTAAAAATGTCTTTGGTGCCGGCTATGTGATTGTTCCGAAGGAAGAACAGGCTGAATATGGATTCACTCAAACAATGAAGGAAATCAAAGAGTCCTTGCGTAAAGGTGCTTTGATAATTGGAAACGTGAGACCTTTGCCAATGTTTGCCGTATCATCCTATAATGATATTAAAAGCCGTTTCAGCACAATAAAAAGCGTGTTGTCTGCGTTAAAGCTATAGAGCCGCAACCTTTTAAGCGTGTGGCTTCAATTGTTATATAGAACTCAGAGTCTTCTGCATGTGAATGTAGAAGACTTTTTGTTAATTGAGGTTAATATAACAAAAAAGTTATCCTTTTATTTGCATATATAACAAAAAAGTTATATCTTTGCATTGTCTTAAGGACAAAAGAGGTCTTTTACTTATTTATTAATTTCTTCTATATATGATGAAGACTAGTCAATTATTGAGAAAGCTGACCCAAGCAGGTTGCTATGTGGTTCGGCATGGTGGTAATCACGACATTTGGTTTAGTCCAACAACAAAACTTAAATGTCCAGTGCCACGGCACGGCAGTCGTGAAGTTTCTCGAAAGACTTACGACAGTATTCTTGAAAGATTGCTTGGGCTTTAAGCCCAGCAATTTTTTCGCTTATATAGCAAGACGTTGATATGGGTTTAAGACCTCTTTTTAAAGTTTAGAATCGGAATTATGGCAACAAAGGTAATTATACAAGTAGAAAAGTGTAAAGAAGAAAAGAATTTTTCTTGCTATATGGTGGATAAATTTCCAGACTTCCATCTAGCCGGATTTGGCAACTCTGCAAAACAAGCGATGGATGATATTTTTGTAGCAAAGGAAGAGATTAAAGAGCTTCTTGAAGAAGAGGGAAAACAAATGCCTGAATTGGTGTTTGAGTTCCGGTATGATATAGGTTCTTTCTTCGATTATTTTTCGTATCTGAATATAAATGGTGTCGCAAAGAAAGCTGGCATTAATGCTTCTCTGATGCGTCAGTATGCAATGGGAATCCATGAGCCTAGCAAAAAACGTAAGCAGCAAATTCTTGATTGCTTACATGGAATTTCAAAAGAATTACAGGCTGTCGTGATTTGACGGTCTTTATATATAGAAGAAAAATAAGTAAACAACCGAGCCTTCTGCATGTGAATGTGGAAGGCTTTTTTGTGTCTAGACCTTATTCTTTGCACTTAAATCTTTTGTGAAATCACACCTTTTAATTCATTCGTTATTCCTTTGATTATTAGCTAATTTTGCCAATAAAACATAAAATATGGCAGAATTAGAATTTAACCTCCGAGCGAATTTCTCCCAAATCAAGGAAGCCAAGGAAGAACTTGAAAGATTGCGTGGTGAGTTGTTGAAGACTTCGAGAGCGACAGATAAATCTGTGGTTCAAGACCTCACGGATAAATATGCGGAACAAAAGCGTAAAGTAACCGAATTAAGCGAAGCAATGGGTCGTTATTCTTTGGTAATGAGCAGCGATTATGCAAAGAAAATGCAATCTTTGACACGGGAAGTATATGCTTTTGAATTGCAAGCCGACACGACCAGGCGAAAGATAGAGAAGCTTTCCAATGAGATAGCGAAGATGGAAAGCAAAATGCGCAGAGGTGGCCTTGATGTAGGAACAAGCGCAATTCTTTCTGATAATATATCATCCGGCTATGCCTCGTTAAAAGACGAAAAGGCTAGATTGGAGAATCTTACGGGATTAAGCAAGCAAGCGAGACAAGAGTTACAGAATATGCAAACGGAATATGCTAAGTATTCGGGTTCCGTATCTCCTGCTAAGGATATGACCAATCAAATGACGAATGCTTTTGCCCAAATGATTGCGGAAATGAAGCAAGCCCCTACTGTCGGTGAAGGTATTTCCTCATTGTTTGGTCGTTTGAATGGTGACGCAAGGCAACTAGCTATGAGTTTAGTTGGTGGTCTCGGCTTTGAACAATTGGCTGAGCACATCTTTAACGTCCGCTCTCAATTCCAGCAATTAGAAATTTCTTTTACAACAATGTTGGGTAGTGAGCAAAAGGCAGGTGCGCTTATGGATGAACTTATCCAAACTGCTGCTCGCACACCTTTCAACATGACAGACGTTACAGAAGGCGCAAAACAACTTTTAGCATATGGAATTCAAGCCAATGAAGTAAATGACACCTTGGTACATTTGGGTGATATAGCTTCTGGCCTTAATATTCCTTTGTCGCAGCTTGTTTATTTGTACGGCACGACCGTTTCGCAAGGAAGAATGTTTACAATGGATTTGCGTCAGTTTATGGGTAGAGGTATCCCCTTAGCAGAAGAATTGGGTAAAATATTACACCAAAACACAACTGAGGTTCAAGAGTCTGTTTCTAAGGGAAAAGTCACATCAGACATCTTCAAGGAGGCTATCGCTAATATGACGCAAGCTGGCGGTCGTTTCGGAGGCTTGATGGAGCAGCAAGCCGAAACCCTTCAAGGTCGTTGGTCGAACATAGAAGATACGATAGACCAAGCAATCAACTCTATAGGACAAAAGACACAAGGAATCTTTGGAACAGGTCTTGACTTAATATCTTCTCTGATAGAGAATTGGGAAACTTTGGTTAAAGTTATTGGTTCAGCGGCTGTTATGGTCGGAACTTACAAAGCTGGCTTAATGGCAGCGGCAAGCATTCAGAAGGTTCAGAATGCTATGACAATGGCATCAATCACAGAGGAACTTGATTCTAAGTTAGGAGAGGCAAGAGACCAAGAAAACAACTTCCGTTCCTTAAATGGTAAAGACACCAAGCAGTATCGGGCAAATAGGTACAAGGCTTTAGGTGATGCTATAGCCGATACGTCAAACATCGGTGATGATAAGACTGAGGAAATCGTCTCAAAGCAAATTGAGATGGCGAGAAACGAGGGTCTTATCACCGAGCAGATGGCTCAACAACTCCAAACAAAGCGAGATTTATTGGTTGCCCAGCAAAAGGCTGCTGATAATGAACGCATGGAGTATGAGAACGCAAAGCGGACAAAAGAAATAGAAGAGGAAGCTGCACGACAGAAGAGAGCCGATGCGGAAATGGCTGCTGAAATTAACGCAAAGGCTGCAAAGAAAGCCGCTATAGACGAGGCTAACAATACTCCTTTGGGTAAGGCTATTCTTAACACCAATGCTATAGAGGAAAAGAAAAAACAGGCAGAAGCAAGCATCGAATTAGCCAAAGAAGAGGCAAGGGAACAACATGGAATTGTTGAGGAAATCGGTGCTCAAATCAAGAAGCAAGAAGAACTTGTAGCCGCAAAAAAGGAGCAGGTAAAGTCTTCATACCAAAACGTGACTGATTTGGGCGGTTATGATGATAGCTTTGGTGATGATTTGAAATTACGAGACCAAGCAGTAAATCAATATGTAGCTGAGCAGCAAAAGTTGAACGACCTCAAGCAGAAGAGTTATGAGGCTTCCCAAAAGGCATATATCGCAGACCAAAAAGTATTGGGTATGCAAGAAGACCTTAAAGGTGTAACCCAAGAGCTTAATCAAGCTATAGAGGAGGAAAACCGAATCTATGGAGAAACTGGAGCTAGTGCGGACGAGATAAACAAGCTGGTGAATGAGGGTGTTGCGGCAAAAGAGGGCGATACGGCTGCGGTTAATGCAAATACTGCTGCTAAACAAGGGAACACGTCAACAGAAAATGCCAACTCAACGGCACGAAACGCTAATACCGGAGCTACCACAAGACAATCTGCATCAAATGTGGCAAACACAACCACAGAGAATGTTAATTCTGTGGCTACCGGAGCGAATACGGCTTCTCAAAACGTGAATACAAGTGCGAAGCAACGCAATTCCTTTGTTACTGGTATGATGTCAGTTGGTACAAAGGCAGCAACCTTGGCTCAATCGGCTTTTTCTTGGGCAACTAATGCTTTGACAACAAGCTTGCGTAGTCTTTGGGCTGCAATGCTTGCAAATCCATTGACAACTGTCATTACTTTAGTGAGCACAGCTATTTCTGTATTCTCTATGTTTGGTGACGAAACAGAAGATGTTGCGACAAAGGCAACAAATTTAGGTAATAAAGCATCCGAGGCAAGTGCAAAGGTTCGTGCATTGTTTGCTATCTTAGGGGATGGAAAGGATGCGGAAAGTCATAAAGACACGATAGATGCATTGAAAAACGCATACGAAGAGTTTGGCGTAAAGCTCGATGAAACAATTATGAAGTCCGAAAACGAAGCTTCAAAGGTACAAGAGCTTATAAAGCATAAGGAAGATCTGATAGGTGTCATTGAGGAACAAACGGTGGCAATGGAACATCAAAATGCTATACAGCAGATTTATGATACATACAAGAACGATAAGGATAAAGCTAAAACGAATTTCATAAATGACACGGATGGTGTTCTTACCAAGGAACAAGCAGGGATGGCGACTATGGTGGTAAGCCAAGAAGATTTGGATAAAATGGCGAAGCTGCAAGGTGAAATTGATGGATTGGATAAAAGGACTAACAAGTACAAAGAAACAGTAGAAAAGCTACGAGGGGTATCTGGAAATGTATACAAGGATATTGAAGCGTACTATCTCAATCTGAAGCTGACAAAAGAACAAATAGCAGAAATAACCGCTGAGACATATAGCTATATTGCAGCAAGCACACGTGCCAATGTAAATAAGCAAAAGTCTCTTGATGCGGAGGATAAGGCAAGAGCGGCAGTAGAGAAAACCAGGGATGCTATCAATAAGCTTTCAGGTAGTACAATGGAAAATGCCGAACGTAACAGGTTGGCGAAAAAGTCATTTAAGGAAATGGCTGTTGAAATGGATGAAATCCGAAAGATTTGCGAGAGAACTTATCATATGAAAATCAAGGTGGATTATGATGATAAATCATTGCCAGCTTGGATTAAGAATATGTCTCAGAGCCAAAGAGTAGAAAGTGCAAGAGCAAGATTGTCATGGTTGAAAACTCATAAGCCGGGAGATACAACAAAGAAGTTTGGTGGAATTAATAAGGATTATTGGACTATTTATAATGAAAACCGAGGGCTTCAATACAAGGGGGAAAAGGTAGAGAGTACACCAACCGAGACCGAGGCTCAGAGAAAGAAACGCCTTGCTGCTGAAGCTAAGAAAAAACGTGAAGCGGAACGTGCGGCTACTAAGGCAGAGCGTGAAGCAAATCAAAAGGAAACGATGGCTGGCAACAAGCGCAAGGCAGAGGAGGACTACTCCAAGACTATTTCATCCTATTCGGAGAAAGCCAGCGATGAGTTGTCAAAGCGAAGAACGGAATTGATTAAAAATGAGACCGAAAAGGAGATTGCTCAAATTAATATGTCTTCAGACAAGGAGAAAAAGGCTATAGAGGATTCGATTGACAAACTCGTTGAGGCTAAGAAGAAGAAAGACCAGACCGTTTGGGTAAATTCGGGAAAAGGTCGTAAAGCCAACATGTGGAAACAGGGCAAGTCCGATGCGGAATACCGCAAAGAGGTATTGGGCACACAAATGGTTGACGACAAGGGTAATCATCTTGGGAAGACCATTGGGCAGAACTCAGAAGACCAAATTGCCTTGATTGAGAAACAGAGGCAATTAAAGCTGAAGGAAATCCAGCAAGCAGAGATAAAGGACATGTTGGATTTCATGAAGCAATACGGCAGCTTAGAACAACAACGTTATGCTATTCTGAAAGAATACACGGACAAGATAGACCTTGCTAGAGAGAAAGGTGATACTTTTGGCGCAGCGAGTGCGGAAATGGAGATGAACGACCAGTTGAAGAAGTTGAATTTTACGGATTTCAAGGATTCTATCAATTGGGATGTTGTCTTTCAGGATATGAACCGATTGAGTATTCCTTATCTTGAAGACCTTCGTAAGAAAATGAAGGAGTTGCTTGGTTCGGGTACGTTGGAAATTGATGACATGAAAACCGTATCTGACCAAATCTACAAGATTGATGATGCGATTTCAGAGCAGAAGGATAGATGGGGATTGGTTAATGATGCTGTCCGTGAACACCGTAGGCTTATTGATGAGGCGAAGGATGCGCAAGACCGATTGGCACAAGCTAGAAAGGGGGAGTTTGATGCCAAGGCTGATAATATGAGCCAAAGGAGAAAAATCCAAGGCGTGTTTGCTGAAAGTGGGGTTAACATAGATACCAGTAATATCACTTCTGCCAATAAGGACAAACTTATGGGTTCTACCAAGAATCTCAGTGTAAGCCAAACGGAGAAGTTACGTAAGCTTTTTGATGATTTGGCGGTTTCAGAGGTTAAGGTCGGAAAGGCTACAAAGGAAGTCGGAAAGGCACAGGAAGAAGCCAAGGTAAAGCAGGATGCTGCAAAGAAGAGCTTGCATGATACTATAGAGGAATGGGCTGAGGGCTTGAGGAAAATCCAAGAGAAGCTGAAAGACCTTCCTGGGTTAGTCGATGCGTTAGGTCTCGGAAACACAGGCTTTGGTAAAGCCGTGAATAACGGAATGGATGCATTGAACAGTGGAACACAAGCCTTTTCTGATTTTGCAAGCGGAAACTACATAGGTGCGGCTATGAATGGAATAAAAACCATTGGCTCGTTGGGCAAGATGTTCGGTATAGGCGGAGGTAATGGTGCAGAAGTTGCGAAGAAAACTGAAGAGCTGACCGAGAGCAATGACAGATTGATGTATTCCATTGATAAGTTAAAAGAGTCTATTGACAAATCTTCCGGTTATACAGCCGTCAGCAACTATAATGCTGCTTACGATGCTCAAAAACAGCTTAACACCCAAACGATGGATATTCTCAAAACACAGATGGGGTATCATGGGGCACACCATTCAAATGCTTATTATTGGAATCTTTCTGCACAAGATTATGCGGCAATCAATAAGACTTTGGCTGAGCAAAGTAAGATAAGGGGTGGTTATACTAATTCTTCGATAAACAAGGTTAATTCCTTGGAGGATATATACAAGCTCACTCCAGAGCAGATGGCTGACATTCGTACACATAATGCGGATGTATGGAAGAATATGACCGACCAAGGCAAGTATGATAAGACGGAATATTGGGAGCAATATACAGAACTGGCGGGCAAACTAGAGGAGTTGACGGAGCAAATCAATGAGAATTTGACTCAAACAACCTTTGATTCGATGAAGAGTGACTTCATAAACAACCTTATGGATATGAGTAAGTCTGCAAAGGATTTTTCTAATGACTTCACTACAATGCTCAACCAGTCGATGCTCAACTTCGCTTTGGGAGACCTTATGAATAAAAAGCTTAAGCCTCTTTATGAGAGCTGGGCAAACAAGATGAAGGAGAATGGAGGAAGGCAGCTCACGCCAACCGAATTGAATAATCTTAAAGAAGAGTATGATAAGATAGTTCAAGAGGGTTTGGCTATTCGTGATAATATTGCTGATATTACGGGTTACAAGCAATCTTACGAGCAGTCCGCTTCTTCCGGTTCTTTTGAATCAATGAGTCAAGACACAGGCGATGAGTTGAATGGTCGTTTCACTGCGGTACAGATCGCTACAGAGGGAACGTATGAGGAAACAAAGCTCATAAATACCAAGTTGGATGCTATTGTAGCTCGTAATGGTGGCACAGAGGGTAGCTTACTAACAGCTAGCGTGAATACTATTATGGGTAATGTAGGTAACATTTGGTTAGCTGTTGATGAGGGTCGGACTATCCTTGCACAAAGCTTGATGTACTTGCAGTCGATTGATGAGAGACAAGAGCGATGGCATAAGCCTATGTTGCAAGCATTCAATGATATACACGAATTGAAAGATAAGATGAGTAGATTGTAAACAAAGAAGAGGAACGTATGATGCGCTCCTCTTTCTTTTTATAGTTTCTTTTCTTCCAGTAATTCGTCAACTCTCGCTTGAAATGCAAGTTCTGTCTCTGAAAGGCTGTAGCCAGAGTAGGAATAGCTTGTCCCGATGATGTGGCCATCAAACCTTCCAGTATTGTCATCCTTTGTGAAAGTGCCTTTGTAGCCCTTGTATTGGAATACTATTTCCTTGTTGTCCTCTTGCTCATCCTTGTCGTAAGACTTAGCTATCTTAATCAGGTAACAGAAGCCGAACATGAATAGGCAAGAGATAAAGGAAGAGATTGAGAATCCAACCATTGCCCATCCTATCGCCTTTGTCTCCTGCTCTCCAAAGAAGCCCATCATCAAGCCGATGGCAAACAATAATATAGTTAACCATAGTGCTACTGTACTAATTAACGAGAGAACACGGAATACCGCTGTACCTCTCAAATTGAAAAAATCATTCATAGCCGTAAAAGTTTTAATTATTAATACTTGCAAGGAATGTTCCTTACGTTACTTAACACTTTCCAGTTTATCCAGCACATCCCTTGCTCCAGCTATGGATGATGCGGAATACTAGTATGCAAAAGTACATCTTTTATACGAAACCGCCATTGTTCGTCTTTATATTTAACTATTATTATACTATCTGTTATATTTTGTTATAATAATCTTTATTACATTAATATACTTGCAAGTTACACTAAAAAGTCGTATCTTTGCATCCGATTTCCACATTATAGGAATAACAGCTTAATTTTTAGAGCGTGAGACACACGTTAAAAACTGAAAAGAAAGAGACAATGGAAAATGGGATTGTTTTGACAAAAGAAAGTACTTCATCAGATTTGGAGCGATACTTTCGTAGTGTTTTGGAGTTAGATAAGCAGAGCAAGGAATATCCGGTAAATCTTGATGATGTCTGGCAGCTCGCTTACGAGCGAAAGGATAATGCTGTGCGTGCCTTGAAGACCAATTTCATTGAGAATGTGGACTTTATCGTTATCCGCAATAATGCGGAAAACTCGCTCCTCAATGATGCGGAGCAAGATTCTGATAACTCACTTGCCCAAAATGGCAAGCGAGATTGGGGCGGTAGCAATAAGATTAATTATTATCTCACTTCTGCTTGCTTGGAGTATTTTATTGCCCGCAAAGTACGCCCAGTATTCGAGGTGTACCGCAAGGTCTTTCATTGTGTAGCACAAGGAGTCGTACCTTCTTATCAGATTGAAGACCCAATTGAGAGAGCGAAGCGTTGGATAAAGGAGCAGGAAGAGAAGAAAGCCATTGAGGAAAAGAACAAGGAAATGCAGCCAAAGGCAGAATACTTTGATAACTTGGTTGATAAAGGCTTGCTTACGAACTTCAGAGACACGGCAAAGGAGATTGGATTGAAACAGAACCAATTCATAAAGATACTGATTGCGAAAAAATACATCTACCGTGACAAGCAGAACCATATCAAGCCATACTCGCAATATAACGATGACCTGTTCAAGATGAAGGATTGGGGAAATGACAAGGCGACTGGCACAAGAACCCTAATCACGCCAAAGGGAAAGGAAACATTCAGGTTACTTTTCGGAAACAACAACATGCCTTCGTTGAATTTCTAGGCAAAGGAGAGGAATGCTATTTCCCCTCCTTTTTGTTTTCTTAGGAACGGACGCAAATCTGCGTTGGTTGCATTATTGCTTATCCACATGCAAGGCTATTGGCTTTCCACAATGAGGACAGATAAGGGAAGCACCCTGCTGGTCGTTTTCGAAGAACGAACAAATACTTATCTGCATAGCATCTGCAAGCCTTTGAAGTGTTTCAACTGTAGGGTTGGCACTATTCACTATTCGAGACATAGAAGACTGTTTTACCTCACGCCCCTCTATCTCCTGCATTTTGGCTCTTAATGATTCCAGAGTCCATCCATTATCTTTTATTGTTTTCTTTATATTCATATATACATTACTTATATGTGTTATTAATTTGGTGCAAAGATACAAAAAGTTATTGAAACAACAAAGAAAATAAGCAAAAATATGATTTTAAAGTGTTTTATCGTGAATATATATGAATTTCAAGCGTTATTTGTTAAGAAACATCAAAATATTACATAAAAGTGATATTTTATTTTGTTATATCACATAAAAGCGTTATCTTTGCATCGTGATTAAGAAACAAAGGTCACAATAACATTATTAATTTAGCTGAGGTTGCACCTCCGAGTCGGCACTCGTAAAACGGTATAGCAATATGACTACTTCAATGATAAGAAGAAACTTGATTCAGAAGTTCGTTATGATAGAGTTCGTAAGCAACAGAATGAACACCCAAAAAGATGTTGATAGAATGTTGAATATGATAACAATAAAGCTCAATATGAACAACGATGAGGCTAAGAGCTTCTTGCGTGAGAGCATCGGACTTGCAAAGTAAGTAATTTAAGTTTAACGTTTAAAATTGAAAGATTATGGCTACTACATTTAAGAATATGATGAGAGAAGTAATGAATATGGCACACAGAGCCTTTCAGCTTAAAGGTGCTTATATGAGTTGGGCAGAATGCTTGAAGCAAGCTTGGCAGGTTATCAAACTGAAGGCTCGCATGAAGAAGCAGGTCGTTGAGTTCTACTTTCAGAAAATGAATGGTGAGATTCGTCAGGCTTTCGGCACTTTGATGGAGAGTCATATTGACTACACTCCAAACGGCAAGGGTTACGCTTGCAAGGACTGCACAAAGTATTGGGATGAAGTCAAGGGCGAGTGGAGACAATTCAAGAATTACAACTTGATTAGAGTTGCTTAACATGGTTATTAAGGATTTAAAAAGAAACTAGATATGAGCGCAAAGATTATCGTGATGCAAGGCAACATGGTTGCAACCATCGAAGAGACGAACAAGGACGCATTTATCAAGCGTGGAGAGTATAAGGAGACCGATCTGGACAGACATAAGCGTGAGGTCGATTTCTTGATTACAAGCATCGCTAACCGCTACGAAGTGACATTCAATCACAAGGTAGAGCTGAAGGAAAGCCGGAGCATCAAGAAAAGCGAGTATTTCGATAACATCTACTACGTTACCGAGAATGCATTGAACAAGCTAAAAAAGCAATACTCATACGAGTGTGATTTGTAATAGATTTCGTGAGGCACACGCTAAACTGCACCGGACTTTGGACATTAAATATTTAAGAGATATGGATAAGAATTTGATGGATGCTCTTTACGTTGAGCATGATGGCAAGATTGGCGTTTTAAGCTCAGATGAACGCAAGGTGGTATCACAAGTTGTCGGCACGGATTTGACGCTTGTGTACGACAAGAAAGAGGGTAATACGTACCTTTTGATACCACTAGCCCGAAACCATAAGTTCGAGTGCAAGGGTAGCCACATCATTGTGGATGGCAAGCGGTTCGATTCTGACATCTTTTTCCGCAAGGATGCTTGCCAATGGATTCAGATGCAATCAAAAGAAATGCTATTAATGGTAGCGTAACAATATATAAGGTGAGGCACACCCGAACAACTGCACATTATCTTTGAGGGTTAACAATTAAATTCCTTGAGCAATGGAAAGAAGAAGTAATGTGCAGCAACGTGCCATAAGAGTTGGTCGTGCTGGTGGAGGCAGAAGTCCTCCATAGTAAAACAAACGTTAACGTTTTAAATAAAACACTAAAGCGTTTGCAAGTTAACAAGAAAAGTATTAACTTTGCAGCCGAAAATAACAAGGTTGTGAAGTGAGAGAGCACGACTGGCAAAAAGTTGGAAATAATTAATATTTAATATATTTTCATTTACTCCAAGCGTGGAGTACAGTCATTCCGTCCATCGCTCTACAATAGTGGACGGTTGACACAAGCCCTGTCCATCCTCTCTCACAATATGGTGGACGGGGCTTTCCGTTTCTATCACAGCCAAGCATTAAATATTAATTATTAAATAATATGAAAGATTTTTCAGAAAAGAATTTGAATGATTCACCCATGCTGGGAGCATTCGTAAATCAGAGTGAGGAAATCAAGGTTGAAGGCTTTGAACTCATCAAGGTAGAAGAACGTGATGGTAAGCAAGCTATCAATGCAAGAGAGCTGCATCAAAAGTTGGGCAGTAAGCAAGAGTTTGCGCATTGGATTAAGCAGCGTATTGAAAAGTATGGATTCGTTGAAAATCAAGACTTTTCTTCATTTGATAATTTTGTCAAACGAGAAAAAGGTGGTAGTGTTCGCAAAGAGTACGCCCTTTCGCTGGACATGGCGAAGGAGTTGTGTATGATTGAGAACAATGAGAAAGGTAGAATGATTCGCAAGTACTTCATTGAGGTTGAGAAAAAGGTAAGAATGCAGATTGTTCCATCTTTGCCCGATTTCACTAATCCGGCTATAGCAGCAAGAGCTTGGGCTGACCAGTTCGAGAAGAACCAAGTACTGACCTTGGAAAACAAACAGCAGAAGGAGGAACTTGCCAAGGCATCGCAGGAGATTGTAGGACTAAGCGCACAGATTACCACGATGAAGCCTAAGACTACTTACTTCGATGTGATGATGAAGAACAAGAGCACAAGCGTGATTACATCAATGGCGCAGGATTACGGAATGAGTCCGCAAGCATTCAACAAATTGTTGCATGAACATGGTATCCAGCACAAGGTTTCTGACCAATGGGTCTTATACCGCCAATATTTGGATAAGGGATATGTGAATAGCGAGCCAGTGACCATTACGCACAATAATGGGAAACAAACTATCAAATACAACACGAAGTGGACTCAGAAAGGACGTTTCTTTCTCTATGAGTTTCTAAAAGAGAAAGGCATCTTACCTTTGATTGAACGAAATAATAATGGTGAGACACACTAGAACAACTGTAGTTATATTGATATATAATCGAGTATGAGGGGAATGCGTGATGCACTCTCCTCTTTTTTTTATGGAGAAAGTTTTTGTTTTTCACAATATAGATAAGTGTTGTTAAACTGAGTGCTAATTTTTGGTAGAGTGGAATATAATAGCTATCTTTGTGGTCGAATTTTAAAACTTATAAGGACATGAAGATATTAGAACCGAGATATGAAATCCTATCCCAAGGTGAGGGCATGGATGGAGTTTATAAGCAGATAGAGTTGTGCGGTCGCACTTGCTATGCGTCAAGTATGAAGATTGATAAAGACAGCGCAAAGCCTTTCGTTGAGCGTATGGTAAGCAGCAATCATCTTGCCATGTGTGAGCATGGAACGATTTATCTCCATGTAGCCTATGAAGAAGGATTTTTTGTACCGGAGTCTTTGTTGGTCAAGCACTATCGTGAGAACAAGTATTCCAAGGTGATGCAGATAGGTAACGATTACTATATTACGACCAACTACAGAGTGATAGTAGAGAATGAATGGTTTGATGATTTGGACTATATTTGCGAGCCTACGGAATGGCATGAGAAGCGAATAACAGTCCGATTTACTACACAGATTGCAGTAAGTAGAGAGGCTAACAGACATCGTGTAGATTCCGTAGCGGAACAAAGCACCCGATATTGCAACTATAGTAAAGATAAGTTCGGAGGCGAGATTGCTATCAACAAGCCAAAGTGGGTTAGCGAAGATGATGCGGTTAATCCATCGTCTTTTGATGGTGGAACATTTGTTGACCTATCAAAGAACATCGGTAGTTATGAGCATTGGAGTCCAGTAGAAAAATGGTGGTTTGCTAATAGAGTATGCGAAATGATGTATTTGTCTTTGGTCAAGGATGATGGTCTTAAGCCACAGGATGCGAGAACTATCCTTCCGCTTGATACCAATACGGAGCTGATTCATACCGCATTCGTGAGTGATTGGCTTCATTTCTTTGATTTACGCTCAAAGGGAACGACAGGAAAGCCTCATCCAGATATTGAGGTCTTGGCAACACCATTGATGAATGAGTTCAAGGAACGAGGGTTAATCTAGGATATTTGAAGGAGAGGAACTTTATTTCCCCTCCTTTATTTTTTGCAAGATCTCTTCTGCCTCTATTATAGAAGATGTGTACTGGCACTTGTCGCCTTGCTTGTAGAGGGCGAAGAAATCTGTTTTTGTTGTCTCTTCTTTTGTTGGTGCAAATAATTCACTCATATTCACATTTAGAATATCAGCAATTTCACTAAGTGTAGAAAGTGATGCACCTTTGCCACCATTTATTATATTACTTATATATTGTGGTGCTTTGCCAAGGCTTTCTGCAAGTTCTTTAGAAGAAATCCCTTTCTCCTTTAAGATGTCTTTAATTCGTAATTTTATATCCATAATCTTATTTTTTCGGCAAAGATAAGCAAAAATGCACAAATAAACCTATTTTCTTTACTAATAAAGGTTAAATTAAGAAAATAGTTTGATTTTTATTTGGTAAATTAAGAAAATAGGTTTATCTTTGCAAACGTAAACAAGAAACAATAACATTTAGATGCTGCTATGCAGCCGAGTGGCACTCGTAAAACCGTTTAGTTGATTATGGCTAATTCATTCAAGAACATGATGAGAGAAGTGATGGCAATGGCACACAGAGCCTTTGAGTTGAAATCAGCAACAATGAGCTGGTCAGAGTGCTTGAAGCAGGCTTGGGCAGTTTTGAAGTTGAAGCTGGCAATGAAGAAGAGAGTTGTCGAGTTCTACTTTCAGAAGGTGGATGGCTCTATCCGTCAGGCATTCGGTACTTTGCAGGAGTCTTTGATAGACTACACTCCAAATGGCAAGGGTTATGCTTGTAAGGACTGCGTTAAGTATTGGGACGTTGAGAAACAAGCTTGGCGACAGATGAAGTTCTTCAACTTTATTAGGGTTGCTGCCTAAGAGTTAGATAAGTGAGCGCACACGTTAAACTGCACATATATTATATTTTGGATTTTAAAGTTAGAAACGATATGGATAAGAATTTGATGAGTGCTCTTTACGTGAGCTACAATGATAAGTTTGGCGTGTTGAGCGACGATGAGCGTGAAACTATTTCACATATATTGGGTACTGATTTAACCTTGGTTCTAAACAAAGAGAATATGGAGGTGTACCTGTTAGTGCCTTTGACCCGAAACCACAAATTTGAGTGTAAGGGTAATTACATTATCGTGGATGGCAAGAGGTTTGATTCAGACATCTATTTCCGCAAGGATGGTTGCCAATGGATTCAGATGCAAAGCAAAGAAATGCTATCAATGGTAGCGTAAAGAAACAAGGTATAATTTTTCGGTGAAAGTTCTTGCCAATTCCCTTGCATATATGGAAGAAATTTAGTATCTTTGCAAGTGGATTTCGGTGAGACACACCAATTAAAAACTGTTTAAAAATAAGGGATATGATTTCATATAAGTACAAGCTATATCGGACAAAGAAGACGAAGCATTTGGATAAGATGTTCCGAGAGGCTTGCTTTGTCTGGAATCACGCTCTCGCCTTGCAGAAGAGATACTATAAGTTATATCATAAGTATATCAAATTGCATGATATGCAAAAGCATCAAGCAAAGCGCATTAAACGCAATTTGTTGTGTGCCCAAACTGTTCAAGAGATATTGGAACGTTTAGATATAGCCTATAAGCGTTTTTTTAAGCATGATGCGAAGCGTCCACCAAAATTTAAGAAGGCTATAGATTTTTCATCAATAGTATATAAACAAAACGGATATTCTTTAAAAGATAATTGTTTGACTATTAGCAGTATTAAGAAATCCTTCAAGTTCTCTCTGAGCCGTCCCTATGATGGCAAGGTCAAGAGGGTGACAATCAAGCGCAACAAGCTGGGCGAATACTTCATTATCCTTTGCTTAGACAAGCAAGCAGAGCCTTACGGAAAGTCACACGATGGTGCATCCGTGGGTATCGACTTTGGATTGAAGAAGTACATGACTTTGAGTGATGGGCGTGAGATTAACAATCCGCAGTTCCTTAAAGCTGACTTACAGGAGCTTAGGCGCAGGTCTCGCAACCTCTCGAAGTGCAAGAAAGGCAGCAACAACCGCAAGCGCAAGAAGTTGGAGTTGGAGCGATTGTATCAAAACATCGTGAACAAGCGTTCTGATTTCCAATGGAAGTTGGCTCACGAACTTTGCAAGCGTTACGACTTGATTTGCTTGGAGGATTTGAACTTGGAGGGAATGAAGCGTAATTGGGGACGAAAGATGTCAGACTTGGCTCATGGCGATTTCGTTGTGAAGTTGGAGCACGTAGCGAAGAAGTATGGCGTTCAGGTTCATAAGATAGACCGCTTCTTCCCATCGAGCCGCCTTTGTACTTGTGGTTATAAGAATGATAAGCTGTCATTGGGTGATAGGATTTGGACTTGTCCTAGTTGTGGTGCAGTTCATCCTAGAGACCTCTTTGCAGCTGAGAATATACTTCGGCAGGGCATTGCCGAATTGGGGAGTGGTAGTAAGTCACCCAAGCATCCGCAAGGGCGCAACCATGTTAGTCACCCAACAATTCCTTGCCAATAGCGAGGGAGTATGTCACCATTGGGTTAAGGCGCACAGAGGTAATATATACAATGAAATGGTGGATTCTTTGGCTTTTTCTGCTACAGAAAGTTAATTTCGCGCCTACATATATAATAAGCGTTAAAATATAAAAGAAATACATTAAATAATTTGCATATTTCAGATATTCTTTGTATCTTTGCATTGTAATTAAGAAACAAGGTTACTAATTAAAAAGGTGAGACACACCGTAAAAACTGTGATTCGTTATGAATACTAGATTGAGTAAGAAAGAGACAATGGTTTATGGCAACATCGAAGTGATAGCTGATGTAATTGGTGGTAACAAGTACTTTACATTTGCTGAGTTGTATGATTTCGATTTGGATAATACCAAGGATGAGTTGAAAGAAATTTTAAACTCTTTGACTGAGAAAGGTTACTTGAAGAGCTTTCACGATTTCTACGAAACTTATCGAGTTTTAAAGTAAGAATAACAAAGGGGATATAAAATCCCCTTACAATATAAATTTAGAGCGTGAGACACACGTAAAACTGTATTGAAACAATGAAAAAGGTATTCACAATTGAGAATGCATTAGCGTTTTTATTTGCTCTTGAAATAGTATCATTAATTTATTTTCTTGGATAGGGCTTATGCAGATTAAGTTTGGTAAGATAAAGTTTACTGCGGCTAAGTCCGAAAAAGGATGCCGCTTTGATGCTTGCTACAAAGGGGAGCATGTGGCTTTTGAGAGTGAAGATATGTCTTTGTATGATGATGTTTTTTCTGATAATAACAGAAGAGCAAAGGCTGCAAAGAGAGTGATTTACGAGAATATTAAGCACAAGTATTATGAGACCCATAGAGATTAGCGATTTCAACGCTGCCGATGAATTTGTCGTTGAGGCAATGATGCAAGATGGCAAATTCAAGGTTATCGGCAAGGTTATTATTGATAATAATCTTCTGAATGATGATGATTTGGAAACCATCTGGGATTATGCCAACTGGGAGACGAACGGCTATGAAAAGATGGTTGTCTCTAACGGAGTGTACAAAGGCTTGAAAGCATTTAGCGATGGGCGTTTGTTCTATGTAATTACTGATGATGAGGTTGGAGTGGTAAACGACAATATCATGGTACGTAAGCATTATGATGTCAACAATGGCTATTATATAAAGTCATCAAGGTTACACAAGGAGCAATCCAGGGATTTGTGGTGCTTTGGTAGTTGCGAGACCATAACTAACGAATATAAGTCAAACATTTTACATGAAGTACTTTATGGCAAAGATGAACCATATAAAGCCTACCTTCCTTGAAGGCGGTGAAGTCTGGCATGATATTGATAAGTTCCCGATGCTAGACCATACTATTTTAGTTGAGTTGCAGGTAAAAGGCTCTGACGGATTGATTTACCGGACACAAGATGTATGCGTTGAGCGTGCAGATAGATTCGTACCTACGATGTCTTTTGTTCCGAAGCGTTGGGCGTATGCAATAGACTTAGCTCAATGTATGCAACTTGAAGGATAAAAACAAAATACAAAATTAAGAATAAGCATATGGAAGAATTAAGAGGTGTTTACACATTACCTGTCTTGTATAATGAACAAAGTGGTAGAAATGAAGGTGTATGTGTAAGAAGAGAACTTGGAGTAGTTGTTGCAATCGACAATGAAGATGAGTTTAATGGTGTTTTTTCAAAGGATGGTGAGGTGGATGTATTCAAGCAGTTACTATCACAAGAAGTGTATCGTTACTATACAGAACACAATGCATTCCCTACAGAGCCTTTGATTTCTTACAAGATGGGTGGCGATATTATCTTTGATTTTGTTGAAGTAACTATTGGAAAGATGTATGGTGGTTATGTTTATGTTGTTCATTACAACTTTGCAAGCACCGCATCATGATAAACAAGATTGATTATGACATTAATAATAGATAGAATTAAGATTGCGGCTCAGATTAATATGTTGGAGGATATTGCTGTTGACTATAAGGGTAAGACAATAGATAACATCATCCAACAGCTAGAAGCGAGGTTGAGCGCATTGAAGTAAATTTAACTTCAGAGTTAAAAGCCTATGAGTGGTGGACGTTTTGATTATGCTCAGTATAGGATTGCTGACATATATACAAAGATAGAAGATTATATTGATGGTCATCCATTGGATGAGGAAGATGAAAGATGTTTTCTCGAAGACCGATGGTTAGAGGAGGATGAAGACAAGTATGTTAGAAAGCATCATCATACGATTCCTAACAAATACGGCTTGTCTAAAGAGACTATCAAGGAATTCAAGAAGGGCGTTGAACTTCTGAAGAAAGCTCAGGTTTATGCCCAAAGAATTGATTACCTTCTTTCCGGTGATGATGGAGAAGATAATTTCCATCTACGTTTGAAAGAGGATTTGGCAAATCTTAAAAGTAAGAAAGGATAGATTATGAGTTGGAATTATCGCTTAGATACACCTATGATGCAATTAGCTGAAGAGGTGAATAAGAAATATGATACCGATGCAGGTAAGATGCTTCTTTGCACTTATCTCTTCATGGTATCAAGTGAAGAGGTCAAGGACAAACAAGCTTTCTTTGATTGGGTAGAAGAACTGAGTAAGTCCTGTAAGTGCGATGCGGTAGGGGAGTACGTGAAAATCAACGGCAAAGCCGACTGGCTGCATGGTGGATTCAATAAGCCGATTTACCGACACTACAAGGGTAATTTCTATGAGTACCTTGGTGAGGTTACTGATAGCGAGACTTCTGAAGCTAAGGTTGCGTATCAAGCAGTGTGCGGACAGCATGAAGTTTGGGTGCGACCAAAGGAAATGTTCTTTGGTAATGTTGAGGTAGATGGTAAGCCAGTTCCTCGATTTGAGAAGGTAGATTTAAAAGACTTAGAGAAACAAGCCGAGAGCAATGGACAGAAAAAAGATTAAGAGTTTGCTAGGTCAAGCAATCTTGCGAGTGAATGAAGTCGTACCGAATTTCGATGATTTGGATAAGATACTTCCTTTGCTCAGACAGGCGATTGATGAATTAGATAAGTCAGAATCGGGTTCAGTTTAGAAAGGGTGAAAAATGGCAAATAGGCATACGGTAAAACCAAAGGTAGTTCCTTTTGAGATAGCCAAGCTTCTGAAGGAGGTTGGCTACGATGAAAAGATAGTCGAATTTTGGGCTTACGCCAGCCCTTGGACAGCAAAGGGTGGCATTCGTAAGGGTGGTAAATATAGTGAGCATTACGGAAGTTATATCGCTTATTCAAATTCCGAGTGGGAGAAATCTAATATTGAGTTTTCTGCTGCCTTAAAGTTGAATAGTAAGCATCCGGCAATATCCGCTCCAAGCTATGACATGGTGTTAGATTGGCTTTTAGAGCATTTCGGTTACTATATTTGTGTTGCAAACATTTCGAAAGGTAAGTTCTGTTGGCAAACTACATCATGGTGTGTAGAGGAAGGCTTGTGTCATACGGATGGTAAGGAATATTCCAGTAGATACGAGGCAATGGATGCCGCTTTCAAGAGCATCTTAAAGGCTCGCATTGAGAATAAAGATAACGAGGAAATCAAAAGACTTTTGGAGGAAATACAAGATGGAAAGACTTTATGATACTTTTGTACACGCAATAATGATGAAGTTAGAAACTCGTTTATGTATTGAACTCGAATGTGTTTATAAGAATATAACAAACAAGATTGTTGAGAAGAACGGTAAACTCACCAACGAAGACGTAATTGAGTTTCAGAAAAAACTACAAGAAGTGTACGACACGAATGCTGCTATTCGTGAAAAGGTTACAGGCATTAAAGATTCCAAGAATTGTATCTTAACTAAAGAAGCATGTGAAGAGCTAATAAAGCGACTTAGCGTGATTAATATAAAAGAAAATGAACAAGCAAAGAATGATAGAGTGGATAGCCACTTGTGATACAGGTGTCTCTTCAATGACTATGTGGAGTGCATTGATGGGGGTAAAACGAAAGAAAGATTTGAATATTCCCAAAGACAATAGTGACTTCCGTAGATGCTATGACATGGTAGAATACGGACACGTAACCTTGGATGAGCTACAAGCTGTGAAGGAGCAGTATCCTTGGTTTGCTCCTGTTGTTGACAATTGGAAGGAGTTGTCTCTTTTGTTTGAAGAAGAGCTGGACAAACGCTTGTATATGCGTATTCGTCAGCTATGTGAAGAGTCAGATGCTATCCGGTATGAGAAAAAGGGAGAACTTTATTATGAGAGGAATTTTTGGTATAATATAACACAATAATCAAATTAAGAATGAAGAAAATTATCTTAATGTTTTGTTTTGCGATACTCGGCATGAGTGCGCTTACAAGTTGTCATTCGGTTTCTCCCGATGCAGACGAAGAAGCCGTAATCGTAAAGAAGCCTTGGTTTATTGGGCATGGAGGTGTTGAACAGCAAGCAGTGCAGACTGGTCTCACTTGGTGTTGGTGGTCAACGAGTGGTTATTACTTCAAGATTGTTCCAGTCCGTCATGAGATTACCCTAGATGATTTGTTTAGTGACGATAACACGCCACTTGACTTCCATACTGTAATCATTACTCAGATTGAGCAAGGCAAGTCCCCAATTCTTTTGCAGAATTATGGAGAGAAATGGTTTGATACTAATCTCAACAATTATTTCTGCAATCTGGTTCGAGACCATATTTCTCAGCATTCCCCATTTGACTTGATGTCGAATCGGCAAGTGCTTAATCAGATTGACAACAAGATACGCAAGCAGATGCAGGACTATGTGAATGCTCTATCAAAGAAAAAGCAGATGCCTATCATCATAAAGGAGGTTATCATTGGTAAAGCTACACCAAACAAGGAACAGCTTAATGAAATGAACCGCACGGCAAAGGTCGTGCAAGCCAAGCAGACACAAGAACGTGAATATGAAGTGCAGATAGCAAGAGAAAAGGCTGAGCGACAAAAGGCAAAGGCAGATAAGGCATATATGGAAGAAATGAACCTTTCCGCTGGTCAGTTTATCAACCTTAAGTGGATTGAAACAGTAGCAAATAAGCAAGGAGCTAATATTGATGTTATGGTTGGCCCTGCTGAAAGCATGTGGAATATAAGACGCAATTAATTAATTTATAAATCAAGTAAACAGAAATGAATAAAGACAAATTAAAGGTCAGTTTTGAGATTGATCGTTACAAGGTGATTGGTATGCTCTCACGAAATTGTGAGAATGCTGAAGAGTACAATGAGATTATGGGTATTCTTGAAGGCAAGAGTGAGTTTGTGCGTGATGCGAATGGTAACGAGGAACTTGCAAGCCGCATTTGCAATTATGCTTTAGACTCTATCTTGGTTGAGAATCCAGATTTGGCTCTCCGTAAGCGTTTGGATAATGAACAGAAAGGCGAGGATGCTCCTGATGTTTCAAATGTTATCGAAATTAAAGGTGATGACGCAAAGAAACTTGTAGAAACCCTTTGCGGTATTCTCCGCAAGGATAAGTGATGTGAAATTCATCAAAAGAATATAAACAAACACTAAAACACTTGCAAGTATAAGAAAAAATGCTTATCTTTGCATCGTGTTTGAAACAGATGGTCTTCAGAGAGGTCGCTTCTACCATGATAAGTCAAGACTTAGGAGTTTACGGCATGGTTTATAGATTACCCAGCCCAGCTAGACTATAACAAGGAAACTCTTATTAGGGTGAGAGACCCTAGTTGCTGCATTAGACAAGTGGTTAAGTCGCCAGCTTTTCACGCTGGTATTCAAAGGTTCGAATCCTTTATGCAGTACTAAATTGCCCTATGGTGTAATGGCAACACTACAGGTTTTGGTTCTGTCATTAGTGGTTCGAATCCGCTTGGGGCAACGATGTGGTATTTGATATGAATTCCATAAAAGGTGCGATATTCAAGCGGTTAAAGAAGATAGACTGTAAATCTATTCCCATTGCGGGTTCGGTGAGTTCGAATCTCCCTTGCACCACGAGTAACTTTGTCAGATTACGAGGAATGTAGCTCAGTAGTAGAGCACTTGGCTTGGTAACTAAGGGGGCGTTGGTGCAAATCCAATCATTCCTTTACGCTTTCGTAGCTCAGTGGCAGAGCATAGGATTTTTAATCCTAGGGTCGAAGGTTCGAATCCTTCCGTTGGCACAATGAAACACAAGAAGAGAGCCGTGAAGTTTGTTCTGTTGGAATCTCGGACATCTGTCAACGGGTAACGTAGGAAACAGATGGAGTGAATAAAGTTGTGAATAAGCTTATGGACTAGGGAAGCAAGCGGAATGGCCTCTTTTTTGTGATTCATTAGAGGGTTTAACGAAAAATTGAAGAATATGAAAAGTCCGTTAAGAATGGCAGTCGCTTTAGAAAAGAACAACAAGGTATATCCAAAAGATGTACGTAAGTTCTTGATGGGATTGTACGCCACGTTGCATTTGACAGATAACGCAACGGCTAAAGATATGGAAAAGGTGGTATATTATGCTTTTCGGAATGGCTACCTGTTAGGTGTCAAGTCTGAAGGTGGTGATGACCAAAAAGCGTATGACCGATTGCCGGATTTGGGAGTAGAAGAAGATATTGGTGATGATTTAAAAAGATAGTTGATAAAAATTGGTAATTAGTTAGTAGAGTTTTTAGGCTTTGGTGTGTGAACATCGAAGCCTTTTTATATATAATAAGGTAAAATAAAAGCTGAAAATGTTAACAAAACCCATATAACAGTTACGAAAGGTTAAAACACTAAAGAAAAACATTAAAAAACTTGCATGTTTCAAAACTTATTCGTATCTTTGCATCGTCAATCAAGATAAGTTGGTTGATTTGCCGAGTGACAAGTTTCACTCATAAAGGTGAGAGCGACACCAAGGGATAAGACCCGAAACAACTAGCACAATTGATTATGTCTAAGCAGACTGGTTTTTCATTCGCAAGTTCAAAGAAGTCATTAATTGAGACTATTGACGAAATCAAGAAGTCAAAGATGCCTCGCAACGAAAAGATTGTTGCATTGAAAGCTTGCGGTCTTCGTGAGAAAGAAATCTCCGATATGTTGAAGGTCTGTGTACCTAGCGGTTCTACTTCAACGAGATTCGTTTATACATTCGGTGTTGAGATTGAATGTGTTCATGCCGAGCGCAATGCCTTGATAGAGGCAGGTCGTCAGAATGGTGTTGATATTCATTCTGAGGGCTATAACCACACCGACAACAAGAGTTATTTCAAAATTGTTAGTGATGCTTCAGTTGGGGGTGATGTTGACCCTAACGAGGTTGTTAGTCCGGTATTGAATGGCAATACAAATGGTATGGCAACTTTGAAGAAGGCTATCAAGTCTTTGGATGCCGTAGGTGCAAGAGTAAATTCTACATGTGGTCTTCACGTTCATATTGGTGCAGCTAAGTTGACAGGCGAGCAGTATGTTAACGTCTTCAAGAATTATCAGAAGCTTGAAAGATTGATTGATAGCTTCATGGCTCCTTCAAGAAGAGGTAATTGCCGTTGGGCAGCCAGCTTGCTTGACAAGGATTTCTCTAATTGCCACGACAATTACGATATAAGACGTAGCGTTTTTTATGGAGACAGATATTACAAGGTAAATGCTGAGAGCTATACACGTCACAAGACTATCGAGTTTCGCCAGCATCAAGGTTCAACTAATTACAAGAAGATTGAAATGTGGGTTAAGTTCTGCGCAAAGCTTGTCGGTTGGTCTCGCAATAATGTCTTCACTAGTGAGGTTATGAACATCGAAGATATACCTTTCTTGAATAAAGAAGAGAAGGCTTTCTTCCAGAGCCGTAAGGATGCATTTGCAGCCAATAACGATTAATTGATGCAGTCCTAGGGTTAAACCCCTAGGGTACAAATAAATCAAAGTATTATTAAGAAAAAAGAAAGGGTAAAGATATGTGTGTTATTATTGTATGTCCGAAAGGTGTTGCTTTGCCATCTGTAGATGAGCTGAAGGCAGCGTATATGCGAAATCCTGATGGTTGCGGTTTTGTGAGCGAGTCTGACCATTACAAGAGTTTGCATTTCTCTACATTTATCCGTAGATTGATGAAGCGAGATATAAATGAGAATGTAATCATACATTTTAGATTTGCTACTCATGGTTCTGTCTGTGTCAAGAATTGCCATCCATTCTGCAAGGCAGGTTATTGGTTCGCACATAATGGAGTGCTCCCGATTTGCTCTGAGCATGATAAAACGGATAGTCAGATTTGCTTTGAGCGTTTTATCTATCCTACTATCAAGAAATATGGTTGGGGTTCTGATGAACATATGAAAGAAATGAACAAATGGACTGCTCATAGCTCTAAGTTTGCAATGTTGCATAATGGTGAGATTTTGAAGTCCGGTAAATTCATAGAGCGTGATGGACGGTTCTATTCAAATTTGAATCATTTGGGTTATATGAGAAATGTCATAAACTTTTAGATATTTTAATGTTTAGGTTCTTTTTAATTCGACAAGCGTCAGATGTCCGTGAGGATATTTGGCGTTTTTTTTGTTATATAAGGTGTTTTATTTTGTGTTGCTATTAATTATTCGTTTATGTGATAAAATAGCCTTAAATCGCTTATAAATGCCGTTATTACTCACTTTTTAGCAAAAGTGAGATACTTGCAAATGATTTAGTGTGTTTATTGTTCTTTTCGTATTATCTTTGCACTAGTTTTAACAAATATATCGAAATAATGAAAGATAAAATTTTCCAGTTACTAAAACAAGAGTATAAGTCTCTTGGGTTAGGTGATGAAGTTCTTCAGGCACATGCCGAAATGCTTGATAAGATGGGGCTTGTTACTGATGACAACATCGAGACAGTGGTTGCTAGTCAAAAGAGTTTTTTGGAGTCCTTGCAAAAGGACAATGACCGCAGAGTTACCGATGCCAAGAAAAAGTTCGAGGAGGCACAGAAGGCTAAAGAAGATGCTGAACGCAAGGCTGCTGAAGAAGAAGCTAAGAAGAAAGCTGACGAAGAAGCCAAGAAAGCCGCTGAAGAAGCCGAAAAGAAACGCTTGGAGGAATTGGCAAAGAAAAACGAAATGCCGGATTATCTCAAGAAATACTTTGAAGAGCAGGCAGCAGAGAAGAAAGCTTCAGATGAAGCGAGAACAAAGGAACGTGAAGAGTTCAAGGAACTCGTTAAGACCTTGACTCAGAAGAACACAGATCAAGCCAAGACTTACAACGAACAGATGGAGGAGCAAAGCAAGACTATTAAGGAATTGCAAGAAACAATCCAAAAGCAAGCTGAGGAGGCTAAGGCTAAGGAAGAGGCTGCTGCAAAGGCAAAGGCAAAGGCAGACCACGATGCGAAGATTTTATCAAAGGCTAAGAAGTTGGGCATTCCCGATAGTCGTATTGACGAGGGTTTCAATCTGAGCGATGATGCTACAGATGAAGCTATCGACACATACCTCTCAAAGGTAGCGAACAACTACAAGGCATTGCTACAACCACAATTCGGGGGCAGCTATCGTGCAAGCGAAGGTGAGCCAACAAAGGAGGAAGTTGACGATGTAGCCGCATCATTAGTTCAGTCACTTTAAAAATTGAAAAACATGAATCAGGAATTGAAGACTACGAAAAAGCAAATTGTCTTTGGTGAGGATTCCGTCATTATCCAGAAATGGGAAGGCGACATCAAGGGCGGTCGTGCTTTGGATTGGACAGGCGTAAACGATGAAGTTCTTTACGCAGGTCGTGTTATCGTGACAGATGATAAGGGAACTTACAAGCCATTGCCTATCGATACAGGCAATTATAAGGCTTTGGGAACAGCCAGTGACCCATTGGAGCATTACAAGTATGCAGGTGTTCTCTATCGTTCCATTCTGAACGGTGAGCCAGCGGCAATTATGACTGCTGGACAAGTAAACAAGGTAGCAGCTAAGGCTGCGAATGGTGCAGACTATCCGGATGCGTTCCTTACAGCTATGCCAAAGATTGCTTTGGTTAGCGATGAGGATGCTAACAAGTTCGATGAGTCTGATGCAACTATGGATAAAGACTAAAAGAAGGAGGATAACAGATGGAAAAATCACTTTATTTTCAGTTGGTCAATAAATACTTCCCACAACTTGTTGCAAGTGTAGTAGAGAAGTTGAACGGCAAGAATCAGACCACATTGACCTATATGTACCGAGACCACTTGACTAACACATATAGTCAGGACGGACGCTGGGCATCAATTACTGCGGAATATACACGAGTTGCTGCTGACGTTGTATCAATGGATGCAGAACTCCCATTGAAGAGCCGTGATAAGGTTTCAACCGCTGAGGGTCAAATCCCAAAGGTTGGTATGAAGCTTTACATGACAGAGAAGCAGCTTAAGGATTTGGATAACATGATTGCGCAACGTTTGCCTCAGCCACAGATTTTGCGTAACTTGTTTGCAGACCTTCCTCGTTGTATTCAGGCGGTTTACGAGCGTATTGAAGATATGTTCCTCAGTGAGCTGTCAACAGGTGTAGCTTTGGCAACTCGTTCCGGTGGTACTGGTGTCCGAGTTGATGTAGGTTTTGCCGAGAAGAACAAGTTTGGTCACGGTGCTAAGGCTTGGGACGCAGAGGATGCAACTCCTCTTGATGACATCCAATTGGTTTACGACAAGGCGATGGACGACCAAAACACCATCACTACTTGTTATCTTGATGATTACACAATCAAGTTGCTTGGCAAGAACGAGCAGGTTCGTGCTCAGTTTGCCTTCAATCAAGGCATTGCACTTAGTGGGGATAACAGCAACATTCCTATTTTGAGCTTTGAGCAGATTGCGTCTATCTTTAGAAATAAGTGGCAGACCAACTTGGTACGTGTAGCCCGTACAATCAAGACCGAGCTTAACGGCAAGAAGGGAACACACAACCCTTGGGCTAAGGGCCATATGACCTTTACTTGCTATGATAACTTGGGCGATTTGTTCTGGACTAACGTAGCAGAAGCAACAAGACCAGTTGCAGGTGTAACTTATCAGACCGCCGAAGAGTTTATCTTGGCTAGCCGTTATTCTACCAACGACCCACTCCGTGAGTTCACCAGCTCACAAGCAATGGTTGTTCCTATCTTGAATAACGTTGATGCTATCTACTCTTTGGACTCAACACAAGCAGTAGGTTAGGCTTATGAGAGGTGAGGTAATTAGTCCGTTCCGTGATAAGTTTCATTTTAACACCATCTATGAAGTTGGTGCAGTCTTGGACTTTGATGAAGAACGCATGAACTCCCTTATCGAACGTAAGCTTTGCAAGATGTTGGAGGTGCAGGATGATAACCATTCTGCACCTCTAAAAGACGATAAGGAAATTAAAGATACTCCTAAAAAGGAAGTCTTGAATGATGGAAAGGAAAATCCTGTAAAGGAAGAAGAAAAGAAGTCAGAAGAGACACCTAAGAAGGAAGTTTTGAAGGAGAAAAAGGAGAGCAAGCCTAAAAAGGAGAAAACTCCAAGAAAGGATGCTGTCGAGTCAACCGAAGAGAATTCCCAAAAGGAGAATGTAGAAGAAGAACTTGACGAAAAAGCAAAGAGCGAGCAGGAGGCTGCAAAGAAAATCGCTGAGGCTATGAGTCAGGCTCAGAAATAAGGATGTCACATGAAGATAAGAGAATACATTTCGCAAAAGTTGCGTGCTTGGAATATTACCGATGCTCAATTGGAAGATATTTCGTCAGGTATAGACCTTGACGAAGAATATACGTCTGATAATTCGCAGGTTGTAGGCAAGGCGATGATTTCCGTAATCGAGGAACTGATGCTTGCTCCATATATGAGCAATGTGAACGAAAATGGATTCTCTGTCTCTTGGGACTACTCTAGGATAGGACAATACTATATGTGGCTTTGCCGAAAATATGGTGTTGCTCCGGATAATGAAGTGGTGGCAGCTTTAGGGCTTTCCACTATCACGGATAAGTCTGATATTTGGTAAATGTCTAGGTTATGTTATATTCCCCTCATATATTAAAGAAGAAGTTCGTGAATAAGGTTGTCAACAAGTACAACGAGGTCATTGGCTCTTCTGAGGAATGGAAAGAAATGGGGCGTTGTCGGTGCGATGACAACTCTACCGAGCATTTCACTACCGAGAATGGTAGCATATATACACCGAAATATCATATTGTTTGTGACAAGTGCCAGATTTCCGAAGGTGATGAAGTCAAGGTCTATTCCGATGATGGAAGCTACCGAGGAGGTGGAAAGGTCTATAATGCCCCTAAGTGCAATTATCTTGGTTATATGAGTATCTATGTCTGATGTTATAAAGGATGAGATAGACGCTTTCTTTGCGCAGGGAGAAAGGGAAGTAGATGAATTCCTTGATAGGTTAGGTAAAACTGCTGTTGAGCTTGATAAGACTAACGGAAACTACCGAAACCGAACAGGTAATCTCAGAAGGTCTAACTATAGTAATGTACATGACCATACCTTGACTCTTGGTAATAAAGCGGAATATGCGTCTGATGTTTCCTCTAGAGGATATGATGTTATAGATTCGGGTATTCAGTATATCAAGAAAGAAATCGAAGATATGCGATGATAACAGAAATAGATGCAGGTCATGTAATCTATGACGACTTGGAACTTATGGGAATGGAACGAAGACTGAAAGGACATCTGAAAAAGGGTGGACTTGAAGGGGAAAGACCTATGGTCGGTGAGAAGATTCCCGATGAAGGCATGATAGTAATCATTCCTAAGCGCATGAGTGCAGACAAGACATATTTCAACGATTGTACTATAGAGGTAAACATATTGCTCAAAGATATAGAGGGCGAGGCTAATCCTCAATTGAACGAGCTTTTAAAGAAGGCTATTGAAACCCTGTCTGACAATGATGTCGGAAAAGCTGAGGATGTATGGTATCGTTATTCTATCCGCTCCCACGGCATAGAGCAAGAGAGTAGGTTGAGTTGCCATTACGCAAACATTACTATTGATTTTGAAACATTAAACGTAAGATAAGATGAAACCATTTATTGGAATCAAGAGAATTTGGTATGGTGCTCCTCTTACCGAGGCAAATACACCTGCTAAGTTGGCTACATGGTTGAAAACCGCTACAGAGGTTTTGAACAGCCATGAGGGAACATGGGGATATTCTCAGGATGACCCTAGTGTTACCGAGTACAAGAACGAGCTGAACGGACAGGTTTACTATCGTGACAAGACTGATGAGGGTGCTAAAACAATTACATTCTCTATTGGTGTCTTCTCGTGGAAGAACAAGGTAGACTTGCAAGGTGGTAAGATGTACAAGGCATCAGGAGAAGAGACTACAACGGAGGCAGAAGCCGTAGGTTGGTCTTCTAGCCAAGATTTGGCAAACATCAACAAGTGTATTGTTGCTCAGACCAAGACCGGAAACTACATCGTCTTCTCGAATGCTGCTATCGTAGCCAAGGGTGACCAGCAGGACAAGAATATCACTTTGGGTATTTCTGCCGTTGCCATGGAAAGCGAGACCGATGGTGTGGCTGGCGAGTACCAATGGGAAGGTTCTGCAGTTGTGGAACAGGGATAAGGTATAAACGACAAATGATAGAGGGGGATGGTATTACTGCCGTTCCCTTTTTTTATATTAAGAACTATGAGTAAGGCAAGTAAATTAGTTGCGGATGCTATTCTTGGGAAGGATTCCGTAACAACAATGGTGAATGGAAAGACTTATTGTATTTCACCGCCAACTATTATAAAATTGGTAAAGGCGGCTAAATACCTTGATAGTTTCGAAGAGGGCAAGACCTTAGCGGAAGTCTTATGCATGCTTAAGAATTTGGATGATGCTTGCAAGGCGTTGTCCGTATTCATACAAGGCGATGAATCCATAAGTGATGAATTATCTAAAGGAACGCTTGAAGAGGTTGTCAATGGCTTACAAACGGCTTATTCCTTAATCTCTATAAAGGATTTTCAGACGCTATCAATTTTGGCGAAGAGTGCGGCAAGGATGATAGCAAAACCACGACCATAGGTAACGATACACTCTTAGGACAGATTGCATCTTTTATGGATAGTCTGCACTTATCTTACCAAGAAGTCGTGAAAGAGATACCTTATAGAAACTTATTGCTGATGACAAAAGACAAACAAAGAGTAGCATGTGGTGATGTAATGTATGAGGTAACGGAAGAAGAGTTTGGCATGAACTTCAAAAAAGGATAAGTTTAAAATAATGCAAATAAAGTATTAAAAGCACTAAAACGCTTGCAAGTTAGCAAAATATTGTTTATCTTTGCAAGCGCAGAACAAAAAAGGATAAAATGGCGATTTAAGAAATTGATAAGATATTAGAGACACGAAACCCGATGGACTATACCGAAAGGCAGTCCGAGTCACTATTCCTTTGACTTTGCAATCGGTAGTTTCGTGTTTTTGTTTTTAAATAAGATGCAAGACGTAAGGTTAATATTCGAGATACTGGTTTCCATGTTGCTTTGCGTTTGTCTCATATTGCTTGCTGTAAGTAGATATAGGCAAAAGAAAAAGCGTGAAGAACCGGAGCGAAAGGAAATGGACTTGATAGACTTCTTTTCTTTGGGAGGAGTTGCCTATTATTGGAACAAAGGTGGTAAGCAGCAGAAATGCTACACATACGAAGAATTTCTGAAAATCAAAGCTGACTACGTGGAGCTTTGGTTGAATCAGAATAGATATATTTTTAACTCTCAATTAGATAGCGATGATATATAAAGTATATGTTTTGTTGCCGACAATAGTTGTATCAGATGGTATTGTTGGTATAGCTTGGCTAGGAAAGGTTTTTAGCTGGCGATATGGAAAGAACAAGAAAAAGAGCAAGAATGTGTCCTTAATGATAGGATATAACACAGGAATGTCTCTTAAGTCGAAAATAGACGATAACGCAGCGGATGATTATTTAAGACGCATTGCCGAAGAAAACAGAATCTAAATTCAAGGGTTAGAGTCCCTTTTTTACAACCATATTACTTGTGGTTATTTTTATACATCGGTTTTTATTAACGATTGTTTTTTTATGGTAGATAAATGTATAAAAACGAGCACAAGTTCCCTTATAGATGGACTAAAAAAGATGCTAATTTCACAAAAGACAAAGGTAAGGTGATGTCTTGCTTTTGTTGTGGAGGTGGAAGTTCCTTTGGCTACAAACTAGCTGGCTACGATGTTGTAGCCTGTAATGAGATAGACCCAAAGGTTATGAAGATGTACTTGAAAAATCACGATGTCAAGTACGCTTTCAATTGTGATATTCGTGAGTTGATTACCAATATCAATATGGGGGGGCATATTATGAAAGAAGAGCTTCATAATTTGGATATATTGGATGCTAGTTTCCCTTGTTCGGTATTCAGTATTGCAGGTGATCGTGAAAAGGCTTGGGGAAAGGAAAAAGTATTCCGAGAAGGTCAGAAGGCGCAAAGGCTTGACGATTTGGCTTTCTACTCTATTGACCTCGCTAAAGAACTAAAGCCAAAGGTAGTTGTTTTTGAGAATGTACAAGGTTTGTTACAAGGTGAAGCTATCGAGTACGTGAAAGAGATTTACAGTCAGATGGATAATGCCGGATATATCTTGCAGCATTGGTTGCTTAATGCACGTAATATGGGTGTTCCTCAGAATCGACCTAGGGTGTTCTTTCTAGGATTACGCAAAGACCTTTGCAAGCCGTTTATGGTTCAGAAGGATTTGTTCGAGCGAGTGCCTAAGATAGATATGGACTTCAACGAGAAAGAAATTGTCCTGGATGAGTTCTCAGACTATAGTGGAAGACAGATTCCAAAAGGAGTGATGAAGTATTGGGAGCATAGAAACGAGAAAGACAATTCTATCGGTGATATTGTCAAACGGATGGATAATCGTCTTTCTATGTTCAATAATATGTTTCTTAAAAAGGATAAAGTATGCAATACTATATCAGCAATGGAAGATAGGCTTTTGTATTTTGATAATCCAAGTTATATTTCAGCGCATGATACGATTTTAGCATCAACATTCCCGATGGATTATGACTTTAATGGCATGAAGCCTTGGTTTGCTTGCGGAATGTGTGTTCCTCCAGTTATGATGGCTAATGTTGCTACGAGAATCTGGGATTGTTGGTTGTCAAAGATTAAAAAGGAGGAATGCGCATGATAACAGCAAGTATGACTTCGGGTGAGATGCGTAGGGTACGAAACTTAGATGAAGCTAGAATCTATGAGTTTCAGATGCGAAAAGCTAATGAGCTTAAACGTGAAATGAGAAAGCAGAACGTACGACAAATAACAAAGACCTTTGAGTTTGCTACACCGAATGCCGATTATCTCATCGTTGTAGGTGTAAAACATGGCGATGTATTTGCTTCCGGTTTGTTCATTTATCTGAAGGAAACCAACGAGTATATTCCTATGAGTAGAAACGATGGGTATAGCGAAGATTGTTTTGCTATGAGCGTTCATTTTCTGAAGAGATTTGCTGAAAGGTTTTTGAAAAAAGACTTACCGATTGCCAAGATATTGCAAAAGATATATACATCGTTTACAGGTGCAGTTCAGCTCTATAGTGATGACAAGACAAGAAGAGTGGTATTTGCTATTCCAGAAGGGCTTATACTCACAGAATACGAGCAAGAAAAGCATATCATCCACTACAAAACCTTTGTAAGCATGGATATGCTAAAGAAGACACAGATGCGAAGTTACGAGAAGATAAGTGCATTTCTCATGGAATCTTGTCAGCAAATAGCTAAAGCAAGAGAAACTGGAAATGACGAAAGGCTGTGCGTTGTGTACAGAAGGTTTTACAATGATATTGATTTGCTAGATACAAAGGAGGCGCAAGCCATATATTCAAGTTTCTTTGAAAAAGGAGGTAACAATGAAAGATAAATGTATAACAAGGTTTCTTGGTGATATTAAGCCTATAAAGAATTACGAAAGGTATTATGTTAGCAAGCTGGGACATGTTTTTACTATTGGGAGAACGTCTCAATTAAAGGAAATCGCACCTTGCAAGACACCAAAAGGTTATCTGAAGGTATGGCTTTACAAGAACGGAAAGCGCAAGATGTTTTATATCCATCGTTTGGTAGCTCAGGCTTTCTTGGAGAATCCAGAAGCGTTGCCGATGGTGAATCATAAGGATTTCGACAAGACGAATAACGATGTAGATAACTTGGAGTATTGCACTGCAAGATACAATGTGATTTATTCTGCTATAGCAAAGAAAACCTCTTCCGAATACTTGGGCGTGACTTGGAATAAGAGTGTAAGAAAGTGGCAAGCTCAGTACCAGGTAGGTAAGAAGAAAACTTATATCGGATGCTTTGGTACGCAAGAAGAGGCTCATGAAGCTTATGTTAACGCTATAAAAGAGATTTGATATGCTTGAATTTGATAGAATATACAATTCCGACTGTATAGAAGGAATGAAACAAATAGAGACCAGGAAAGTAGATTTAATTGTTACTGACCCACCATATTGTATCTCCTATAAGACCGGATGGAGAGCAGATGACCATCGTTTTTCGAAGGAAATACTCAATGACGATAATGAGCAATTGATTATTGATTATATGAGCGAATGCTACCGGATTTTAAAGGATGATAGTGCTGCTTACGTCTTTTGTTCAGCCAAGACCTTGGACTTTTTTATGCAACAAGCGAGGAACGCAGGGTTTACCATTAAGAATGTGCTCATTTGGCGAAAGAACAACCATACGGCTGGAGATTTAGATGCGCAATATGGTCAATGTTACGAGCCAATCCTGTACTTGAATAAAGGCAGACGAACCATAAACGGCAAGCGTTTGGAGGACGTATGGGACTTTGATAGAGTTCCATCTGATAAATTGGTACATCAGAATGAGAAACCAATTCCCTTGCTTATGCAATGCATCTTGAAATCATCGGACGAAGGAGATTTGGTATTTGATGGTTTTATGGGTTCAGCAAGTACTGCTTTGGCTTGTATGCGAACAAACAGGAATTTCCTTGGCTTTGAATTAGATGGGGAATATTTCAAGGTAGCACAAAAAAAGAATCAAAGAAGAAATGTTTAATCAAAAAGATATGTTTGGATATGCTGGAGTTAAATAGAATTTATCAAGGTGATTGTCGAAAGCTTCTAAAGCTGTTAGACGATGAATGTATAGACCTGGTATGCTCTGATGTAGCTTATCCGGTACAAGCTAGAGGTGGGCGCAGTAGCATGAGTGGATATTGGACGGATTCTCAAACTAGAAAAGGTAAGATATTCAAGAGTAACGACATAGATATTTCTGAATATATAAACGAATTATATCGTGTTCTTAAGGATAAGTCACACTGTTATCTTATGTGTAATGATTATAATTTGATGCGCTTTCTTGATGTGATTGGAAAAAGTGAATTTCATTTCACAAAGTGTTTGATATGGGATAAATGCTCTAAGGTGTGTGGAACTTATTATATGAATCAAAAGGAGTATATCATTATGCTTCGTAAAGGAGGTGGTAAACCTATTAATGAGTTTGGTACATCTGACCTTCTAAGTGTTCCTATTCCTACGAACAAACGCAAGGATAAGGATGGGTTGATTAATCAGACAGAAAAACCAGTGAAGTTGATGGAGATATTAATCAGAAACTCGACAAATGTTGGTGATGTTGTTCTAGACCCATTCATGGGGAGCGGTACAACGGCAAGAGCTTGCGTAAACCTTGAAAGAAAGTATATAGGATTTGAGATAGACCAGCGACAAGTCGATTTTGCCAATAACGAATTAAAGAATATGAGTAGGCAATTAAGTCTGTTTTAGAATTATGGATATGTGTATGGTTATTCAATGTGACCCAGTTGTAAGAAATGGGAATAAAGAGATAACGGATGCTTTAATAAGAGCTGTAAAGGATGAAGTCTTAAAACGTGGTTTGGTACGTAATGAATTGATAGAATTTTGCAACCAATTCATAAGAGATGGCGAAATCAAAGTTTGTATAGAGCATTTGCTAGACAATTTCAAACGTTATTTTTGGAGGTATTATTGATATGAGAAGAAGAAAGTTAAATAAGTCTCCAGTGCTAGGCTTCTGCGGATTTGTTATCGGTTACGAGTGCAAGGAAAAGGAAATAAAGCTAATGGAGTGCGATAAGGCGCAAGCCGATGCAATCATAGTTCCTCATCACTTTTCACACAAGGTAACGAAGAATAGTTGCTTGAATCTTTTGGTTTCATACAAAGGGAAGATTTGTGGTGCTATGCAAATTGGGTATGGAATCCGACCGCATATCAAGACTGAAAAAGGTGAGGTCTTGGATTACCATCAAGTGAGGGAATTTGACCGAATGTGGTTGTCTGATGATATGCCAAAGTTTAGCGAGACAATTTGCCTTTCTCTCTTGCACAAGTATATTAGGGCAACGCATAAGGAAATCAAGTACCTAATATCTTATGCCGATACGTCCATAGGTAACAAGGGAACTATATATAAAGCTGCAAACTATGAGCATATTGATACCATTAAGGCAGATTTCTATGTATTACCAAGTGGTGAGCGTGTGCATCCGGTAACTATGTGGCATCGGCACAAGACAAGAGTGTGGGAGGTTCTAACGGAACTATACCCAGGAATAAAAAAGGCAGAAGGGTTTCAACTTAAATTTCTGAAGAAGTTATGAAGAAAAGAAATAAATGTATTCCTTGTCATTTGCATCCTGATTCTGAGCATTGGGTTAGAAAAGGTCAATCTTGGAAGGCGAAGGTAGCTTATGAAAGCGAGGATGATGCTTGGGAGTTTCTAAATCAAAATCCGAAGTTAAAGGCACTTGGTTGGCATCCTTACTTATGCAAGGTTTGCTCAAAGTGGCATATTGGTAGGTTACATAATTAACGATTATGAAAAAAGAAGATAGACTTAAAATATATCGCAAATTCGATGGTCATTGTGCTTATTGCGGCAAGAGTATAGAGTATAAGGATATGCAGGTTGACCATTTTGTTCCGAAGAATCGAGGTTGTTACTCTCGGTGGAGCGACAAGGATGGAAAGTTTGTCGTATCCCATGGCGATGATTGCATGGAGAACTATATGCCATCTTGCAGGTCTTGTAATCTTCGTAAGCGCGATATGAGTTTGGAACAATTTCGCTCAGAGATTACAAGACAGGCGAAAGGTCTGCTTAATGGTAAAGCTTCTTTCCAAGTAAAGATGTCGCTTGCTTATGGTTTAATCGAAGAGCACTTTGATAGACCTATTGAGTTCTATTTCGAGAAATTTAAATAGTTGAGAATATGAAGAAGAAAGGATATTACGAATACGAAAACGGAATCTACCCTTTGAAACTTTGGGTACACATCGGTAAAGACTTGAAAGAGCTGATAGATTCATGTTTTGACAAGTGCAAGGCTCCCGATATTGATTACGGCGGCGTTACGTATTCCGATGCTGTCAGAAAGAGCGACAGAAGGCGCGGCGTTTTAGTCTCGTTTCAATGCTCGAAGGATATGTCGATGGACTACTGCTGCCATGAGGCTTCTCACGCCTGCGATGCCATCGAGGATGCCATTGGCATGGAGCACGGCGAAGAGCCTTCTGCCTACTTGATTGGTTGGATTGCTTCTTGCATCAACAAGGCTCGTCTGGGTATTGGTGATTTCGTTGAAATCGTAGATAAGGAAGAAAAATAGCCCAAAGGCAAAATACCCTTTGGTGTTTACCCCATCACTATATATAATAATGTAGTGGTGGGGATTTTTGTGTTAACGTCAGCAAATTATTTGTTTGTATTATTATAGAGTGTTAAATGATAAAAGAAATACATTAAATAACTTGCATATTTCAAATATTCTTTGTATCTTTGCATCGTAATTAAGAAACAAGGTTACTAATAAAAAATGGTGAGACACACCATAAAAACTGTAAGAAGAAAATGAAAAAGTTTTTTGAAAACTTATCTGAAAAGATTGAAGATGCGGCTTTTGAGGCGCAGCTTGATGATTTTACTTGCGAGTTTGATGCTATTAACAAACCAGCCGAAATCGTGGTGTCTGTTAAGAGTAGAAAGGTTATTCATTCAAATGGAAACGTTTCTTCTTATCCATATTACAATGTAGATAAGATTAATATCTATGATGAAGACGGAAAAGACGTTTCTTCAAAATATCCTTTGTTCTGCCAAAGAGTTAAGGATTGCGTGCCTTCTTATAAAGGTGTTGAGAATGACTTGACGGAGGCAAATATGAGCGATACCGAGCTTTATTTTGGCTCTGAAGCTAATTATTTGCGTTATAAGTATGGAAACTAAATGGTTGGGATATGGAGTACGAAAATAAGTTTGTAGGTCTTTCGTCTGTAACGAGTAACGACCTTAAAATATTAAGGTATGAACTAGAGTATGGATGGAAATTGGCTCTTATACCAAATGATGTATGGTACAACTAATTACATTAAAGATTTCAAATTATGGCAGAATATAAAGTTGAATTAGATTTGTCGGACTTGTTCGATGATATGACCATCAACGAGCAGAAGAACTTTTTAGTAGAAAAGTTCAGTTCCTTACCTATAAACAAGAAGGTTGAAGTAGCTGAAGAAATACTGGATAACCTTAATGGCGACCAAGTAGCTAAAGTTATAGAAGACGCTTTCGATAACTTGCATGAGCAAGGTCAAGAGCAAGTAATCAACTATGTGAACGAATAAGGCTATGATGTTTGGAGAAATGATTACTCGCAGATGTCTGCTTACCTTGGATGGGGGGGCAAAGATTCAAGCCGTCCTCACTATACCGAAGCCAACAAAGCCCATCTTCCCAAAGGAAATGGAGCGTCAGTTCATTAAGAATTTCAATGAATCGCAGCCGAATGCGGTTCATAAGGTTATTAAGTGTCACATAATGAGAAATTAGTTATGGAAACAAAAGTAGAAGTAAAAACTATTCCTTTGCATGGATTGTTCGTCCATCGTAAACAAGTTTGGCGTTCACTCGGTAAGCTGAGAGCAGAAAGTCATTCTACGACAGCGCAAAAGGTGTTTATGAATGAACATGATACCGAGGTATCAACTGAGAATGCTGATTTCATTGATGGCTTGAAAGTCACTCCTTATGATGGTGAGCTGCCCAAAATATCAAAATACGTTGGTAGTATGAGTTACTACCAGTATTGTTTAACGCAAAAATTGGTTTAGTTATGAAAGAAAAGATAAACATAGCGGAAATCCTAAAGGATAAGCCGCAAAGAACGATACTGTACGATTATCTACATAATATAGATGTAGAGTTTGATAACGTAGAAATAACAGAAATTGAAACTTCAATTTGGTGTACAAGGGACAAAGGAGGTTATAATGAGCTTTTTGGTTATTCTAAACTTGGAACACTAAGGGGATGGCTTGACGGCTTACAGATTCTCCTTCCTTCAAAAGAAATGCGTGATTGGTCTAAGTTCGCTTGGAAGAAAGGCGATGTGCTTGTTTCTACAGACAGAAATGTACATATTATCTTTGAAAAGTTTGAGGATGATGCCTACACAAAATTTAGAGGCAAGCATTATCTATGGGAAGAAGGGGGTAGTATGGTGAGCTTTGAAGAGAATGAATGCTACATGCAAACATCTGATTTCAACAAAGCAAATAAAGAAGACGCCCAGGAATATATCCACAAAATAGAGAAAATACTAGGTGGCAAGTTGAACCGTGAAACTTTGGAGATTGAGAAGACTCAGCCAGAGTTCAAGGATGGAGATATAGTATTCATGAGAGAAGTAAAGAGTGAACTTAGTGCAAATTGTATTTTCATTTTAAGAGGGGAATATAATGGAGAGGGAAATGCTCTTTATCATGCTTTCTACAATGCTGACGATAAGTTTGTTTATGCTGGATATGGTAGTACAAGAGTTCATTATAACCTTCGCCCAGCCACATACGAAGAGAGACAGCGACTCTTTGATGCTTTGGCTAAGGAAAACAAGAAGTGGGACGCAGAGAAGAAAGCTATTGTGAATTTGCCAAAGAAGAGCGAGTTTAAAATCTTTCAAAAAGTACTTGTAAGAAACTATAATGGAGAAGAATGGATACCTGGATTCTTCTTCAGGATTCACAACGATGGTTGTAGGTATATACTTGTTTGTGGTGAGATTTACAAACAATGCATCCCTTACAACGACCATACTGAGCACCTACTGGGCACAACCGATGAGTGGAAAGGAGGTGAGGGATGAAAGGATTATGTAGTTACTGCTCCAGATATTTTTTTTTGTAGCAAAAGACCCAAACAAAATGAGGAGGATGTAATACTTTGTTCAAGCTTTACCCAGAATAATGATAACGAAGAAACCATTTGGGAGCAGAGAAGATATGAGATAGCAAAAGATGTTGCAGCAGGCCTTGTACAACGTCCTAACTCTACGTATGACAGTGTTGTTAATTCTGCCATCAAAATCGCAGATAAATTAATAGAACGTTTAAAGGAGAAGTAAGTTATGATAGACGATAAGAAAATAGAAGCTGCCGAGGAAGAAATCTATGAAGATAGATTTCTGTTAAATGGCGAAGAGATAGTCTTCAACAATGATGAAAAGGAAGAAATGTTCTATGATGGGGACATCAAAGAAGCTATTGGACTAGGTGCTAAGTGGATGCAAGAAGAGTTCTTGAAGGACTTATGGCATCAAACAGACGAAGAGCCAGAAGGATATGATGAATGGATATTGCTACACTATAGGGTAGGTAATTATTATTCATTAGCACAAGTAAAGGAGTTTAAATCTTGGAAAGGATTTGTTGAGAGAGCGCCTATAGAAGAGTGGCTTTATATTGATGATTTACTTCCAAAGGAAGGAGGTGAGCAATGATTAGAGACGATGCAAAGATAATTGTAACACCAACTGGTGTTTCACTTAAAGAAGCCTTGACTAGTGAAGAAATCAATGCAATCAATGAAGCTCATATCTATAGAGATTATGATTGCATTCCGCAACTAAAGTGTGCTGGCAACCCTCCTAGCGGCAAGGAAAATCGCAGAACTAGGAGAATGTTAGAACTTAGAAAAAGAAAGGGTAGATTATGAATGATGAAAGCATAGATATTAATCTTAGTTTTATCAATACTGATTATTTCTCAGTATCTGTAAGGGATGGGGCTATTTCAGTTATTGGTAGAATAACCAAGTTAGAGATGGAAAATTTTGTAAAGGCTCACTATTTCGAGATTAAAGAGGTATTGGATAAAAATAGTAAGAAAGGAAGATAATTATGATAGACGATAAGAAAATAGAAGCTGCTGCAAGACGCAATGCTGATAAATACAGAAATTACCCAACTCTATCCGATGAAGATAGAGATAAAGTTAGTATAGGTTCTTTTATGGATTGCGCCAAATGGATGCAAGAAGAATTCTTGAAGGAATTATTTCACCCTGCTAGCGAAGTTCCTCGAAATGATAATGGTAAGATTCTCGCATTCTCAAAAGTGAATAGTAATATTAAACTCTATGATATGAACGCTATGTTAAATGAAACTGCTTGCGACACATATCAAGAAATGTGGGAAATTAGAGTTAGAGCATATACTTTTACTGATTGGGTATTCGTGGAAAACTTACTTGATTTAATCAAGAAAGGAGATAATCATGATTAAGCCAGTTACTATGTACTCTGTCATTTGTGACAGATGTGGAAAAACCTTCATTGATGAGTTTAATGGCATTGCAGCTTGGTTGGACGAAGGTACTGCAAAAGAGCAAGCAATGGGAAGTGAATGGGCAGAGATAGGCGATAAGCACTACTGCCCAGACTGCTATGAGTTTGACGATGAGTTAGATGAGTACGTTCCTAAAAAGAAAGGAGATAAACAATGATATATCGTGATATTGATGGTTACTATCTTTACCAAATGTTACCAAGAGATTCCTTGTCAAAGGTTGATATTGTTAATACAACTTCTCCAAAGGAATATGGTCAGAAACTTTTAAATAGAAAGCGAGGTAGAAAATGAAAGAGCTTAAAGTTGGAGAAAGAGTAACTGTTACTCTTGAAGTTGTTGAGCAGAATGGTTGCGATGGCTGCTTCTTTGGTCTTGATGACACATGCCATAACCCGACTGTAAATGGCTGGGCTGAAGGTTTTGATTGCGAATCTGAAAACCGTTCAGACAGCAAAGACGTAATCTTTAAAGAAGTTAAGGAGTAAGCTATGAGTAGAAATTTAATGAGAATGGCGTTAATGATGGCTGCTACGGCAGCTTACGCACAAGGTGATATTTTTGGAAGCCCAAGTCCTAGACTTGATACACCAAATGGTAACATTCCTTCTGACAGACAGAAGTGTCAGCCAAAGGAACAACATGAGTTTATCGTTAAGGGTGTGAAGATTATGGCAGCTTCAAAGAAAGATGCTATTAAGAAGTATAATCATCATAAAAAGTAAAGCGTATGAAACATAAGTTAAAAATGATATGGCGAATCCTTCGTGACAGACAGGTTGTAGTAATAACCGAAGACCACGGAAGAATGTACTATAATTGGGATACAAGAAGTCTTGAAGATGTTTGTCAAATGTGTCACAAAGTGTACGATATGGCTTATATGATGAATAATAAAAAGTAAAGCGTATGGCACAGAAATATATAGTTGGTGATATTGTTATGTATAAAAACAGAATACATACTATTATAGATATACTTGCTTCAAATGGTTATGAATTATCTTATGTAAGACATCAAGTAAGCCCAGTTAGATTATCTGGAGTTCCTCTTACTCCAGAGATTCTAGAGAAGAATGGATGGGAGAAAAAAGCGATGAGCAGAGGGATAAGGAATAGACATTGGGTATATACAAAGCCCGATATTGAAGAATATGGATATTTTCCTATCTACATAGAAAAAGGTATCGGTGATGAGTTTGATGTATATCCGTTTACTGACAATAATGTATGTAAACAAATTGCATATATTAAGTATGTTCATCAGTTACAGCACCTTCTCTTCGGTCTAGGAATTAACTCAGAAATAGAGGTGTAGTATGAGTATAGCATTATCAATCATATTCATAGCTATAGGCATAGCATTTATGTATGTAGGCATAAGAATTTGCAGAGATTTATGGCTTGCTCATGAATGGCTGCTTGTTTTTGCTATAGGCTTGTGTTTTGTTTTTATGGCTATAAAACAATTAATGGAGGTGTAAATATGGCATTAGAAGTTGTAGTTTTAGATAAGGACGAATATAAGGCACTTATTGATAATCAAGCTGACGAAGAAGAATTAGAGTATTTGAAAGCTTGTCAATATGCTTTAGAATCCTTTAATAAAGTCAGAGGGTTATGCCCTAAGTGTAAAAAGTCCGTTGTAATTGACGGGTGGGTATGTCCTTGTTGTGGGTATGATTCAAGTGGTGAAGAATTATATAAATATGGTGATTAACTGCCTTCGGGCAATAAAATATAATAGTATGCTTATAAGTGAATTTATTCAACAGCTTCAAGCTGTTTATGATGAAGAGGGAGATATGGAAATTGCCATAAAGATAGATGATAACGACTTAGGTTCTGAACCTATTGTAGTGAAATCTACTGTTTATGAACAATTTTATATAACCAACTCATAATCGCCTTCGGGCATAAATTTTAAAGATATGACAAAAGAAGAATTAGAAGCAAAGGTGTCAATACAGAAAGACATCATCAGTAAGGCAAAGTATCAGATTTGTAAAGACGTGGAAGAGTATATTGAAAGTCTTCCATACAAAGTTGATGATAAGATAAGTTGTATTAGATGTGATGTTTGTTGGATTTCGAGCATCAGACCTAACGGATGTACTGGGTTTATTGAAATAAGAGTAAACCCTGCTAAGAAGGATGGTACTCGTTCTAATAGAGAATTTGTATTAAACGGACGCAATAGAGATAGTATCAAGAAGATTGATTAATCGCTTTTAGGCATAAAAAGTAGTAATATGGACTTAACAAAAGAGCAGAAAGAAATATATTCTAAAATCGCAGATATTAAAAAAGTCATTCAGAAAAACTATTTTAATATACGTGATTTGACTGAACAGTTGATTAGCACACTTCCTTTCAAGGAAGGTGATGTTGTAATAAATCAAAGAGACCAACGTCTTCTTGTTAGTAAGATAGAACCTTATGACAATGGAATCGGACAGACTGAGAATAGTTATTTGGGAAAAATAGAAGTTACTCTCAATGTAATAAACAAAGATGGTCAGCCTACTGAAAGAGAGTTGTGGGATTTGATATCCGATGAAAGAATTAAAGAAATCAAACTTCCTAGCAAAAAAGATGAGTTCGTTCGTTTGTAGCATAGTTTAATAATCATCCTGCAAAGGATATAAATAAGATAGTAATATGAATATAGACAAATTAGAAAGAGCTAACATTTTAGCAAAAAGCTTGATTCCTAAAGTAGATGAGCTTTTGAATATGTCTTCTCATTCGACAAACATTGCTCACAGTATTTATGGATTATCAGAATGTGACGAAGAGTTTAAAACTAAATTCAAGCAGCTTCTGAATGAAACAAAACAGAGGTTTCAGAAAGAGTTTGATGAGCTTTAGTAACTAACCATCCGCAAGGATATAAATAGATAGTAATATGCCAACAGGATTTACAGCACCAATATATGATGGTGAAGATATAACATTTGAGCAATTTGCAAATAGTTGCTTGCGTAACTTCGGTATCTACCTAAGATTTGAAGGAAAATATCCTAACCTTAGTAGATACGAAATTCCAGACAAGATATATCCTAGTGATTATTATAAAAAGAAATACGAAGAGGCAAAAGCAGAGTACGAGAAACACCTTGCAGCCCCTAAGACAAAGGAAGAACTTGAAGCTGAGTATCTTTCTTATGTTAATGATGTAATCAAGGGTAATGAGGATAGAGTTAAAGAGAATGAAGCTATCAAAAACAGATACAATGCAATGCTCTCTAAAGTAAGAAGTTGGATTCCACCATCCAAAGACTACGAGGGTGTTAAGGACTTTATGGAAAGTCAATTAATTAATAGTTTAGATTTTGATTGCCGCCATGTTTATGTGGAGAATATCATCCCTAAAGATGAGTGGATTCAAAAACAATCTAATCGCGCTGATTTAATAGAGTCTATGAAGTATAATTTGGAGCAGTATAATAAATCTGTAGTTGCTGCCGAAAAGGATACTCAGTGGCTCAAAACATTTTCAGAAAGCATAAAGAAAGTAACAAAATAATTAACCGTCCTTATAGGACATAAATATAAGTAATATGGAACAAATTTCATTAGAAAACAAAGTTAGTAATACTTTGAAATGGCTTGCAAATCAAATTGCGTGTATCCAAGTATATAAAAAGTGGGACGAAGAATTTAAAAAGGAAAGTCTCAATAATGCTTGGCAAAAAGTTCAAGAACAGTTTAAGAAAGACATTGATTGGAATGCTCTTACGGAAAGTCAGTGTAAGGCTTTACATTTTGGAAGTTGGCAATCCGAAGAAGATGTTGAGGAAGAAATTTCTTGTTTACAATCTGCATTAGACAAGGGACATCTTACAAAGGAGGAATTTGATAAGAGGGTTGCCAACGAGAAAAATACCCTTGGACTTCGTTTGATTCCGCTATATCTCTACCCTTCATTGCCTATAGGTATCACCCTAACGTCTATTGGAGGAGAAGAGAGAGTTTTTGATGGCTCAAACATTAGTACTGATATTAGATTTGGATGCCTTGCATGGGGTATTAAGCCGAAAAAAGATTAACTAACCACCCTCTCCCTTTTAGAGGAGAGGGTAAAAAGAAGAGAAGAATATGTTAAAAAGGAGCGAATTTAAAAGAGGAGAATTTCTTGTAACAAGTAATGGAAGTATATTTATCCATGATGGTTATATAAATGGTGATGGATATGGATGTTTGATTGGTATGGATTCCAACGGCGATATTCAAAAGCAAAGTGATTGGGGAAACTTTATGCGCTATCCAATAGACCATATAGCATCAGATAAAGAAATAGACATCCTTATGCGAAAAATAATGGATGCAAAGCATATTACAAATTACTAATTATCATCCTCTCCTTGGTAACAGGGAGAGGGTAAAAAGAAGAGAATATGGACTTAGTAATTACAATATTAGGTTGGATTGCATTAGGCGTTATATCTGCTTATCTGTTAGCGATAGTAGGTAAAATAATCTTTGATGCTGCAACCGCTGATTATAAGTTATACAAGCATGTAAGATTGTGTCGCAAGAGATTGCTAAGACAGCGATATGAAGATTATGCTTGGCTATTACTCCAGTTAGAGAAAGATACGGAAGTTTTCAATCTTACTCATAACACAAGAGATTGGACTTTTGAAGATTGGAGAGAATTTTATCTTAAAAAAGCAAAGGAGGATAAACAATGAGTAAAGAAAAAGCAATAGTTCACATAAAGAATGTTTCCAAAATGATTGGCTCAAAAAGAATAAAATTAAGTGAAGGCATGACCATTCATATTCAAAACGAGTTAGTCTTAGCACTTAGAGAATTAGAGGATGAATAAGAAGCAATTTAAGTAAGTAATTATGAATAAAAAAGAGAAATCAATCAATAGTCACATTGATAAGGCTATAGGCTATTCAGACAAGGCTCATGACGAGTTGCAAATTGCTCTGAATATAGCTTTAGAAGGAAAAGGGCTTAGTGACGAGGAAAAGGAACTTCTAAGCGTTGGATTTGCAACAGGAACAGAAGAAGCCGTAGAGCGTGTTGCCGATGGTAGTTGTAATGATGAATATATCGGTGCATGGGATAGCCCAATTAGAGACTGCCGAATATCTGAGGTATATCGCATGACAGGTGAGCAGATACGTGAATATTTTAATTTGTGACAACTATGGATAAGAAGAAAGTTAAAGAGCTGATACAAGAAGTTATCCTCAACAATGTTGATAGCTTGGAGTTTGGAAACGATAAGCATAATGCTCCTTTGAGAAAAGCGAATAGCTTATTGCATGATGCTTTGATAGAGTTAGGAAAGTCAGACTGGGTATCTGTTGAGGATGGGTTGCCACCTTATGGAGAAGAAGTCTTTGTAACAAGCAAGATGTCACCTGATAATGTTTTTAAAAACAGAAGAGTGGAAAGCACTACCGTCCCAAAAGATGGTAATGACTTCATCATCTTATGGGAAGGGAGAATGGCTCGTATCACTCATTGGAAACCTATTGATAAGTTGGAGGATTGATATGACAAAATTTAAGGTAGTTAGATATTGGGATACATATCCCGATGGAGTTATTGCAACTTGTGATACAGAGGAAGAGGCAGAAAAGATATGTAATAAATATCGTAGAAACCGCAAACCTATGTATGACTATTTAGTCAGAAAGGATGGCGAATAATGACTAGAGAAGAATTAAGATACAATTACGAAAAAGAAATCTGTGAGTTATGCTGCCGAGAGTATTATACTAGCAGAACACTCCCAGAATCACTTTGCGAAGGTCAGTTTTGTGAAGAGGCAGAAGATAGTTTCGCAGATAAACATAATATAAAATTGGAGGATTGAGTATGACAAGAGAAAAACTTTTAGAAAAGGCTAGAGAGTTCGAGAAAAAGAACAAAAGTTTCACTTGGAAGCCAAGTGACTTTCCTGAAGATATGACCGAGAGTAGTACTCTTGATGAGCTTGTATCAGAAGGAGATAATATGTATGATGCTTTGAAAGAAGCAGTTGAGCTAATAAGTGATTTGGCTGGTGAATTGGAATATAAAATAGCAGTGGAGGATTGATTATGAATCGTAAAGAAGCAGCAGAGTTATGGTCATTTATTAAGGCATTTGGCGAAGGGAAAGATATAGAAATACGTAGTAAAAATCCACATGCTCAACTTAATGGCTGGGTAAAGATGGATGAGTTTATCTTTGGTAATTTTGAGTATCGTATCAAGCCAGAGCCAAAGTACCGCCCATTCAAGGATGCAGAAGAGTGTTGGGCTGAAATGCTGAAGCATCATCCTTTTGGGTGGGTGAAGGATAAGGAAACACCAAAATTTTTAGTATGCAAGGCTCTTGGAAACCTTTTTTTCATAGGTATTGAAGATAAACCTTATAACTATAAGGAGGTATTAAGAGACTATACCTTTGCCGATGGCACTCCATTCGGTATAAAAGAGGAGGAATAGTTATGGTAATTTCAAGAAAGAAACAATTTAATTATGTTTTGAACCTTGATTATCCAATTATTGGTAATAAAGTTCAAAAAGATTTGGATGATACAGATAGTATTACCTTTTCTCGCTTTGCATCAAAAAAGGCAGTAGTAATGTGTGCTAATAGGTTAGAGCATATTTTGGCTAACAACCCAGATAACTTTGACCTTGATATAGAGTTAAGCAATTTGTATGAAACCTTGCGATTTGCAGAGAAGAATCTTAAAGTCGCAGGTGGAATAGAAGAATGGAATGGGAATACGGCATGGGTATGTGTTAATTCTTTCGGCATGGAACTTATGTTTGCATCTAAGCCTCATAAGGTTGATGATAGTTGGCGAGATAATAATGGATGCTGTAACTGCCTAGAACTTCACAAAGGAACTATCAAAAAACTCATCGGAAGAGAACTTACTTGGAATGATGAGCCAGTCGAACTTAAAGAAGATTGATATGGAAGAATTATTAAAGGCATTATTGGATGTATATATTCCAGTATTAAATGCTAATTGCAAGAAAACGTTTGCATTCTTAGATGAATACGTTCCTCCACCCACAAGGAAGGAGAGACGTAAACGTGAAAGAGAACTTAAAAAGAAGTTCCCTCTCGATTTGAGTAAGTTTATAGAATCACATAGAACTTAAAGAAGAATAGTTATGAAAGAATATGTAATAACAGATGAGCTACGAGACAAAATCATCAAGTGGTTTAATAATATTGCCGAAGAAGCTGATGTTCTAACTACTGGTAACGTCTCACATAAAAAGGCAATGATTAAAGGAATGGCTGCACGCTCTGCTGAGTTTGTTGAGAAATATAGTGTTGGCATTGCTGATAGTGCAAATGATTTAAAAGAATAGTTATGGTTAAACCTTACAGAATCAAACATAAGGCTAGCGGATATTTCTACCAACGTTACAACGGAAGTAACCTTGGCAAGAAAGGCAAGGTGTATATGAATAATCAATCACCACTTACAATGTGTGATAATGAGAACTTTATACGTATTCAGATTCGTCACAACACTTTAGCTTATAAAGCATTGAGAGATATGCTTTCCAAATATGCTATAGGTAAAGATGATGAGTGTGAATGGCATAGTACATCTTACAGAGTTCCGAAAAGTGAATTTGAAAAAGAAGAATTATAGCTTATGAAAATAGAAAATATTAAGTTTAAGGCAAAACGTCTTGACAATGGCAAGTGGGTTGAAGGTTACTTCTATGCTGAATGTGGTAACACTTACATCATCGAGGATAGGCAGAGTGAATCAATGCTTGATAGAAACGAGGCACATCAGGTTGACCCTTTAACGGTCTGCCAGTTCACAGGACTGAAAGACTGTGAAGGTATAGAGGTTTGGGAAGGTGATATACTTGAAGGTTCTCATAAAGGAGAAATCTGTTTTTACCAAGGTGCTTTCGTTATTCACTCTATTGGTGATGATACCTTTTCCTCTTTATTTAATTATACAACATGGGACGGAAAGATAACGTGTAAGGTTATTGGCAATAAATTCGATAAGGATAAGTAGCGTATGGAAAATAATATGTTTGAAGATATTGTCGCTGAAGGCAATATAGTTGTGATAGATAATGATTGGATTGTGTTATGTAAGCGTTGGAGGCCAGAGTGCTACAATCTCTTCTGCTATCTTTATCTTCACAAGGAATATAAAAATTTAATGGTAGGCTCTCATTTCACAATGACCGAGGATAAAAAGAAATCTACTCGGTTGGCTACCAACGAGGAGCGTCTTATGCTTTTTGAAGAAATGTTCAAGTATGGAATTGCTTACGATAAGCACGACCATCATTTGGTTGGAAAGTTAGTTAGTGTATGAAGATTAAAAAGATAAAAGAAATGAAAAAGAAAATATTGACCCTCACCGTCAGCAAGCAATGGTTCGATAAAATCGTATCAGGTGAGAAGACTGAGGAATATCGGGAGATAAAGCCGTATTGGGTAGCACGATTATTTCACAATAACAGCAATATTATTGATGTGCGATATCTTGCCTCGGCTTTAGCAGGGAGAACGGATTTACTAAAAAAATATATTGACGCACAGAGAATTGTGTTAAAACAATACACCCACGTTCTCTTCATCAACGGCTACCGCAAGGATAGTCCACGAATTGAGAAGGAGATTGAGAGTATCACCATCGGGAAGCCTAAAAAAGGTCTATGCCCCGATAAGTGGCTTGGTACTGAGTTTTTTATTATTAAGTTTAAGTGATATGAAAGTAAAGAATTTACCAAAGAAGATTTACCTCAACATCTGTAGCAACGAAGATGAGGTAGATTACAATGAGCTGAATGGAGTAACGTTCAGTACAGAAAAGGTTGGTGTTACCGATTGCGATACAGAAAACGTTCCTTATGTGAATGCTGCATCATTATGGCACGACCTAAAAGAAGATAAGCCACCATTAAGAAAGTGGGTGATGTTCCGATATAGTGGAGGTGGCGTGAATCCTACGGCTCTTCACTACGGAGCGATGAGTGATGGTGTATGGCTAGTCACTAGAGGAGATGGCACGCAGCGTATTGAAGCTCTGTATGAGTGCTACGATAAGATAGAGTGGCTTGATTTTGATGAACTAAAATAGTAATAGAGTATGACAAATAAGGATTTTTTTGATGCTCATGTCGGTAAGCGAGTTCTTTATAAAGGAAAGGACATTGGCGCATACGTGGCAGGGTATGTTGGCGAAAAGTATATTATCTTAGGTTTTCACGATTATACAGGATGCATCATGAGATTTACGGCTAGAGTCAACAAAACTCTTGACGGAATATACACCTCATATCGATTCGCAAAGTTGAAGTATTTGGAAGTAGTAAAGAGTTAAGTGTATGGAAAAATATGACAGTTGTTTTAAGCTTTTATTTATTCTTTTTATATTAGGAATTTTTGCTTATATGGGTATTAACGATAGGTCTCATAAAGGTAAAACATTTTGGTATGAAGTAATAGATAAACGAGAGTCTGTAGGAAGTCACTTCTCAATTATTAACAAGGGAGTGAGGACTGATTATAATATAATATTCAAACGAATTGATAACGGAAAGCTGTTCCCATGTAAAGATGTGGAGTATGGGGATTATATTCAATATCAGTTACACTACAAATACTCCATAACAGAGGAAGATATGCAAAATCTTTCAGGTATTTATAATAGAGATTTCTATAAGTAATAAAAATAGAGAATATGAAGAAATATAAATATACAAATAAAGAGGAAAGACCCATTCCCAAATATAAGAATGGTGATATTGCTTGGTATATTGATGGATGGTTTGAAGCCCCACAACGCTGTATAGTAAAGGGATGCTGCAACGTATCTTGGTTCGAGGGGAACAAATTTAATTCTTCAGGTTGGTGGATAGATTATAGATACAAACCCGACCATTGTAAACGAACCGTACAGCATACAATTAGAGAAGAAGAGCTTTTTGATACCGAGCAAGAAGCTTTAATTGCATTGTTCGAGAAGTTTAAAGAAAAAGTAAAACGTAAAGTAGATTTCTTTAGCAAAGAGGCAAAAAGGTTAGGCATAAAACAGCAGTTGTTATTACAATAATAAAAAGGGGTAGGGCGAAAGCACTACCCCTTCTTGTCATATAGAACATAATCAATGACCTTTCTTTTTGTTTTGTATCATTGCTGTAATGTATTCCACAACCATTTGATTGGCTTTGTTTATGTTCATGAAATCCTTTTGAATATAAATATCAGTAACGTCAAGTTGGGAAACATGGTTGAGTGCTTCATGAATGGTGTACTTGTCAATGCCTAATTTGTTTCTTGCTATAGATGCCCAGGTATGGCGAGCAGAATAGAAATCGAAACGAGGAATACCCAGTTCGTCAGCTATGAAATGCAATCCCTTATTTATATGCTTGTTAAAATTGGATGCATTGCTATACTTCTGATAGAAATCAAAGACCCTAGATGTTCCTTTGTATTTCTTGAACAAAGGTTTTATAATGTCGGGTACGACAATTTCTATATGAGCATTATCATTTCTTCTATCCCTAGTCTTGGCTCTGTCGTAAGCAAGAACGCCCTTATTATAGATGACACATTCATACATATCAACTGAATTCATTCCCATCAGAAAAAAAGAGAGAATATAACAATCCCTTGCCATGCCCGCACGTCTAGTACCTCGGAAATTAAATACCTTGATGAGGTTCTCTTCGCTGATTACCCTATCTTTTGTCTGTGGAATATCCTTTGGAACGGAGAATTTATCGAAAGGATTGCTTTTAATAACATCATCACCATTCGTATTGTACTCTTTGATAGCCTCATTAAATATGTGTCGCATATTACCCAAGTATAAAGACTGTGCTCTAGGATGCCCCTCTAGAAACTTCTTATATTCGTTAAGGAATCTGTAGTCGATGAGTGAAAAAGGAAGCTTTCTACAGCCATTAAAGTGTGCAAGAGAATTAAGCATTATCAGGTAGTTCTTTTTCCCCTTATTGCTAGATTTCTCTACCCAATCTTCAGTAAAACTGAAAAAATCCAACTCTTCGGTCTTGCTGAATCCATCCGTCAGATGTTCACATATCCAATCAATATCAACATCTTTGCCTAGCAAGTCAACCTCTAAGTCATAGAGTGAATCCTTCATTACGTTCATTTTATCTTCAATAGTCTTCAATATCTTACGTGAAGAAATCTTTCCGGCTCTAGACAAGTCTGAGTCGGAAACAACTATATTGGTAGGAAATCTTTTTCTCTGTCCCTTATGAGAAAGAACAATAGACACCTTTCTTGTCTTGTCTTGCTTTGGTTTTCCAAGCTCGTATGTTATTGTAGCCATAATATTTTTCCTTTAAATTTACAATGTTTTGCGACATTTTTGCGGAAATTGCGGCAATTTTGCGGCAATTTTTCACGTTACTTGTAGTATTTGGAGTTTACTTGTGAAATTTCACAAACTCTATACAATTTATTCCTGTATCTCTGGCAATTGCTTGTAATTTGTCTGTAAATACCTATAAAATAGGTGTTTATAAACAAAAATGGTGAAACAACCTTTTCGATTATTTCACCATTTATTGCTTGTCTTGACCGTGATTCCGTTGGGGTTCGAACCCAAGACCCACAGCTTAGAAGGCTGTTGTACGGAACATCAATAAAGTATCTAAACAATAGCGATTTACACTACAGGCGAATAATCATTTTGCGGCAATTTTGCGACATTTTATGCAAGCCTACTCCATAGGATATATAAATTTACTTTACATTATCCTTTTCTTTTCTGCTGATATTCCACAACTAAGAGCTGCTTCACATCTGCTAATTCCAACTCTAAATCACGATAGGTAGGATTAAAGGAGCGCAATACAAGTTTTCCATTATTCATATCCAAGTCAATGATACGCTTCAACAGAATACCTTCTTTATGAACTACGATATATTCCTTTCCGTCTATATGAAGTCCATTGTTCTTGACCATGTAATCAGGGCAGACTTTACATATAACGATGTCTCCATTCTGATAAGCTCTAGACGAGCCATCATCCATAGAATCACCGCTTACCTCGAATGCTACGTACTTTTCTTTATCTTCCTTTACAATAGGGATTGTAGGGAGCGATGATATATATACATCATCTGCATATCCGCTGAGATAACCAGCATAAGCCATCTGTGGAACAAGAGGAACAAAGCTGACGCTTGAATTGATATTCGACTTGATGTCATTGTTAAACATTTTTCCTTCTCCGGTCTTAAGCCAATTCAAATTTAGCTGAGGGTAAGCTAAAGAGATATTCTTCAAGAATGTCTCGCTAGGCATATCCGGCAATCTGCTAATTGCACTGGTATAGCTCTTACATTTCCGTAAGAAGAATGTAGTACTAATTCCCATCTCTGTACAGAATGGCGCAATTCTGCTTTTGTAATTGTTGAATTTTTCAATATTCGCCTCCGGCTGCAACATTTCACCAGCTCCATTAGCTAGCCAATCCATATTAAGGTCAGGGAATTTTGAATTTACTCTATAAGATACTCTTGCTGTGAATACGCCATTCTTCCCTATAATTGGAAAGTTAGAAGCTACATCAGCTTTATCGCAAAATTCACGCTTGGTAATCCCTTTATATTTAAGATATTCACGCAGTCTTGTCTTTGCGTTTTCGTTCTCACTAACCTTAATAGGCGAAGAAATAAACATTTCCCCCATTCCGGTTCTAATATAACTTGGATTTACCTGCGGAAATTTGCTAGTTATAGCTTGCAAGCTTTTTGAAGATACACGATTGGTGATACGGCTTACAAAACCATGTCCTAAGCCTACGGTATCCTCAAATTTTTCATTTGAAGAGTAACCCAAAGCAGTGATTACAGCCTTCAGTCTTTCGTATGCACTATTCATAACCTAAAAATTTAATACGCAGTAAGCGCATGTGTAACTTAATTTATGTAAATGTTTAGAGATGTAAGATAATAAAAGTTAATATAGTATTTAAAAACACTAATTAATTTGCATGTTTGCGAATTATTTTTTATCTTTGCACTCGAAAACATTAAAGATGTTGCAAATATACATAAAAATATTGTAACTTGCAAGAAATTTAATATATTTTTTGTAATATTACATAAAAAGGTGAGACACACCATAAAAAACTGTAGAAAGAATATGTCATTAAGCGAGATTAAGCAATTAGTATCAGTAGCATTTCAGGCGGGACGGATGGATGCCCAATTCGAAATGGGGTTGCGTTCCGACAAGATACGCAGAAAAGATGCCGAATGCTATCTTGCATCAAAAGGATTTGAAAAGCAGATGATTGACAAATGGGTCAAGAACAGACTAATGAAAGAATATGTAGGCGATAGTAAGAACTCGCCTAGATATTATTCCCTTAAAGAAATCAATGAACTTGTTGTTTCTTGTCAGATAAAGAAAATGATTATTTAAAAAATATACGACTATGGCAGAGAATAAGGCAGCGAAGCCTGTAGAAGGGCAGAGCGTAGAAATTAAGGATTATGAGTTTCGCCTCCTTGATGCGGATGAGATAGAAGTCCGTGTCGGTCAAGGTGGTAATCAGAAGTCACCGGACTGGTGTTCCTTGTTGCTTTACAAGGACGCAAGATGTGATATGAGACGATTAGATGAGAAGTTCGGCATCTATGGTTGGAAACGTAAGCATGAACTTATCGGTCAGAATCTCTTTTGTACAGTTTCCGTTTATAGAGAAGGTATTGGTTGGATCGATAAGCAAGATGTTGGTACGCCAAGTAATACTGAAGCCGTTAAAGGCCAAGCAAGCGACTCTTTCAAGCGTGCATGTTCTTGTTTGGGTATTGGTCGTGAATTGTATACCGCTCCCAAAAAGATTTTCGTCAACCTCAACCGAAATACCGAATATTCTCAAAGCGGAAAGTTGAAGACAATTTTCCATGTAGGGTATGTAGGTTATACTAACAGATGTATTGCAAAACTTATCATTCAAGATGAGAATAATATGGTACGTTGGTATTGCGGTATGACCGAGCAAGAAGTTCTAGATTGGATGGGTGAACACAAAGAGGTATATGGTTGCTCAGAGCCAGCTCCAAAGAGCGAGGAGGAAAAAGATGAAAATCTTAATGAGCAAAAACAATATGCATATCCGCAATTGCAACAAGCTCAGGTTTGGGAAGATGTTGATAGAGTTTGGAACGGATTTCCAGACCTTCAGAAGTCCGAAGAGTTTAAACGCAAATGTGCATTACGAAAGATGGAACTCGCACAGAGCAAGAAGGATTTAAAAGCAGTTTATGATGCTTATCCCGAATATCAAAAGAATGCAGAGTTCTTAGCTAAGTTGACACAATTTAAATCAAGATTAGTATGATACAATTGAATAATAGTGGAGTTCTTTATGAGGACTCCACACACCAGTACTTTTATGATGGTCGTGAATTAAGTGGCATTACTGGTATGCTTCATCAGTATGTATTCCCCAATATGTACTCTAACGTAAGCGAAGAGGTATTGAAGAAAGCTGCCGAAAAAGGCACTATTATCCACGAGCAGGTAGAGTTGTTTGCTTCATTGGGCATTGATCCAGCCTCAGAGAGTGTCAAGGCTTTTGTCGCTTATATCAAAAAGAATGGATATGAGATAATTGGCAGCGAATATGTCCTTCGTATCGGAGAAGACCATGCAAGTGCAATCGACTTGGTGATGCACAAGGATGATGCACCGGACGATGAGGTTGAGATTTGGGATATTAAGGGTACTTATTCCGTTAATAAGGAATATGTGCGTTGGCAGAACTCGATGTATAAGTTCGGTTTCGAAACATTGAATCCCCATCTGAAGGTTACACGTATATGTTGTATGTGGTTGCGTGATGATGAGAAGCGAGGAACAATCTGTAAACTCATCCCATTAGGCAAGCCAAGACCTGCGAGTGATGTTAAAGAATTGTTCCGATGCGAGAAAGAAGGTCGTTTGTATAATGATGATACAAAAACACCTTATTACATTATAGATAACGAAATCGCACTCATGGACGTTCAAGAGCGCATAGCTAAATTGCAAGAACAGGAAAAGGAGTTGAAGGCAGCTATCTTTGATGGTATGTCAAATGACAACCTTACATCATACAAGACCTCCAATTATACTTATTCCTTGAAGTCAGCTTCTGAGAGGGTTACGTTAGACACGAAGGCTTTTGATGCGGATGACGAGGAGGCTTACAACCATCTATTGAAAAAGTATAAAAAGGTAACTAAGGTAAAATCTAGTTTGACTTTAAATAGAGTTAGATAATTTATTGTTTTATTAAATATTATAAGTTATGGCAAATAGTTATAAAGGTAAGATTGTTGCTATCGAAGGCATTCAGTCTATTCAGAGACAAGGTAAAGAACCATTTGAAAAGAGACGTTTGATGCTTGACGCAACACGTTTCGATGGTTTGACAGGTGAACGTGGCTACGAAAAGCGCATCATCTTTGATTTCAGCGGTAAAAATGTTCATGTTCCGGACACATTTAAAGTCGGGGATATGGCTGAAGTGTTCTTTGACGTTGAATCATATCAAGGAACAAAGAAGGATGGCACAACAGACTGGTTTACATCTGTTCGTGGCTACAAGATGCAAAAGATTGAATCACAGAACAATGCGCCACAAGGTGGCATGCAAGCTGCTGCTAATAATCCTTTTCCTCCACAAGCTCCAGCCGCAGGTGCAGCCCCAATACCACCAGCGCAGCCGAGTGGCACTAACGCATCTAATGCGCCATTTTAAACTTATTATGGTGGAGAATTAAGTTTCTCCACCTTTCATTAAAGAAAGATGGTATATAATATGTTGAATCCTGTCGAGCTAGAAAAGTTCGAGGAACGAGCCAAGGCAATGATAGCCAAAGCTAAGAAACTACAAGGTGATTATTATAATGAGAAGTTCTTTGTTGTTGACCTTAAAGAGAGACAACAATCTAGGACAATCCAGCAGAATGCTTATCTGTGGGTAACAATCACTTACGTAGCTATCGAAGAAGGATATACTAAGGACTATATCGAACAAGAGTTCAAACGTGTAAATAAGGATGTTTTTCTTAGGGAGCGTGAGAATAAGCAAGGCAAGACCTTCCAATATTGGAGGCACATACCAGACCTTGACAAAGAAGAAATGTCTTTATGTATAGACAGATGGCTTCATCATTGCTCTATGGAAAGAGGATTATACATACCGACCCCACAAGACCATGCTTATATGGTATGGCAGACGCAGGTGGAGAGGCAAGCAGAATTAAATAAAGAGTTTTTATAGAATGCTTTGTGTCGTAGCTCAGTTGGATAGAGCAAATGTTCCCTAAACATTAGGTCGTGAGTTCAAGCCTCACCGATACCACATTCTCTAACATAAAAAAATAAAGAATATGAAATCATTAACAGGAAAGTATTTTATCGTAGGTGTTCGTTATGAGAAGACTCTAGAAGACGGAACGAACGCTAAGACTACGGAACAATATGTTGTAGATGCCTTGTCATGGTCAGAATGCGAGGCTAAGACAACTGAAGAAATGACAGTTCACACAAATGGTGACATGGAAATTGTTACTATGAAGAAAGCTAGTTTCTCAGAGTTGTTCCTTTCAGAAGTTGATAGCGAGGATAAATACTACGATTGCAGTATTAACATGATTACTATTGATGAAAAATCTGACAAGGAGAGGAAGACTAAGGTTCGTTATCTTGTGCAGGGTGATACCATTGAAAAGGCTCGCAAGAATGTAGATGAGATTATGGGTAAGACTATGATTGATTACAATATTACAAGTCTTAAGGAAACATCAATCATGGATGTATTCTTGCATATGGATAAACCAAAGGAGTAAAGCTTTTCATTTTTCTAAATATTTAATTGGTTTGAAATTCCCCTTATGGGGTGGTGCTGCTTAGTTTAACGGAAGAATGTCTGTTCAAATCGGAAGGTTGTGAGTTCGACTCTCATAGCAGCAACTATGGAAAGAGATTACGTTTTAGAAAATATTCAGCACAAAGTAAATTACGGATTGTATATTCCACCTGAAACAAATCGTCATGGGTATTTTCCTAAAGGGAACAAGCCGTGGAATAGAGGTATGTCTTGGGATGAGATGGGTATACCGAAAGAGAAGCAAGATGCGATGCGCAAAAAGTTGGAAATGTACCAAGGAAAAGGAAATCCGAAATTAGCCGGATGGAATGCAAGACCAGTAATAGCTATTAACGAATATGGAGAGCAAGTCCATTGGTATAAGTCAGCAGCCGATGCAGCACGAAAACTAGGACTCGTTCGAAGGAATATTACGAGAGCTTGTATGAAAGGCTACTATTGTGGCGATTTCAGATGGAAATACGATTCGAGATTTGATAAAGGATAAAGATTATGGGATATTATGATAGATTTAACAAAGGAGGAAAGAAGCCTAAACACCAGAGGAGCGAGAAGCAAAAGTGGGTTGACAAGCTAGATAGGCTTATGTCGGTTTATATCCGCATGAGAGACTCTAGAGAGTTTCACTATAAGTACTTCAGATGTATCAGTTGTGGACGAATATTACCAATCGACCAAGCCGACAATGGGCATTATTGCGGACGAACTCATATGAGCTTGCGCTTTGATACACGTAATCAGAATGCGGAATGCAAACGATGCAACAGATTCTCTTCTGACCATCTTATTGGTTATAGGAAGAATTTAGTAATGAAGCTTGGCAGATTGGCTTATTTGCAAAAGCATCCTCACGTTCCTTTGGATATGGATGAAGTAAAACGGCTTGGTGAGCAGCAAGTTGATTTGTTGGAGGTAATGAAACATCAAGCAAAGAACTGGTCTGTGTTTGAATTACAAGAACTCTACAAATACTATGCAGCTCTAATTTTGAAAATGAATGAAGAAAAAGACAATGAATAAAGTTTAAAGTATGTTATACAACAAATAATAAACACTAAAACGTTTGCATTATTAAATTATTCTTTGTATCTTTGCAATCGTATTCGGTGAGACACACCATAAAAACTGTAAGGTCTTCTCTAAGGGCTTTTGTTGTGCATAAGACTTGTGCATTCCTATATAGTAACAAAAGTGATTTCATATTATTTGTGAAATGAAGTTTAAATTAAGACCATATCAAGAAGAGGCAAGCAAGAAGGCTGTTGAGTTTTTCTTGGATAAGAAGAAAAACTGGAACGCTCTGGAAGTGCTTCCTACAGCATCGGGCAAATCATTGATTTTGGCAGATATAGCTGCTAGGCTCAATGATAAAGTGCTTGTGTTCTCTCCTACTAAGGAGATTTTGGAACAAAACTACAAGAAGTATTGTTCTTATGGATTTGATAATGCCAGCATCTATTCCGCTAGCTTTAAATCAAAAGAAATCAGCGATGTTACTTTTGCTACAATTGGTAGCGTGAAAGGACATCCCGAATTGTTTACAGACTTCAAATACATATTAATTGATGAGGTTCATTTAGTGAAACCTGAATCCGGCATGTATAAGGAGTTTCTTGATAAATTAAAGAGCAAGGTCATAGGTTTAACCGCAACACCTTTCCGTCTGTATTCCTATCAGAACTATGGTAGCATATTGAAGTTTCTGACAAGAAGTCGAGACAAGATTTTCAAGGAGCTTATTTACTATGTTCAAGTTGAGGATATGGCAAAAAACGGATATATCTGTCTTCCGAACTATTACACATGCCCACCACCACAATGGAACGAAGGAAACTTGCAGCTCAATTCAACTTGCCGTGATTACACTGACCAAAGTGCAAAACAAGAATATGAACGTGTGGATTTGTACGGATGGCTAGTTAGTGTTGTCAATAGATTACTTAATCCGAAACGAGGTGGACAACGTAAAGGCATCTTGGTTTTTACCAAGTTCGTTAAAGAAGCTCAGATGCTGACCTATTCCATACCTAACTGCGAAATGGTCTGCGGAGAGACACCTCCTAAAGAACGTGAGGCTATCATCGAGCGTTTCCGCAATGGGCAGACTAAGGTACTGGTAAATAGCCAAATCTTGGTCGTAGGTTTTGACTATCCGGAGTTGGATACGGTCGTGTATGCAAAGCCAACACGCTCATTAGCGCAATACTATCAAGTTGTAGGAAGACTTCTTAGACTATCAAAAGGGAAACAACCTTGGTTTGTTGACCTCTGCGGTACTTATGAGAGGTTTGGAAAAGTTGAAGACTTGAAATTGCTAGACCAAAACGGCAAAGGAAAGTGGGTAATAATGAGTGGAAATAAACAATTAACAAATACATTCTTTTAAGATATGATAGTAAAATTAGACGAAAAAGCGTGTAGCTTGGATGCTGATGAATTAGTCGCTTTCGTCCGTCTTTCATTTAATGCTGACAAAGACGGATATGTGTATGGGAGCAACAAAGAATTATCGGAAAAGATAGGTATGTCGGTGGCAAAGACAAAAAAAGCTATTGATGGGTTATTTCAGAAGCAAATGGTATCTATCGGAAACGGAAAAGTCTTTATTTGGAAGCATGAAGACAATATAGAATTTGCTGAAGGTGAAGAATCTAAACCACACAAGAACGAACCTGAACGAATAGCATTGAACAACGTCCCTAGTGTACAACAAGTGGATGATAAAGCAAAGAAGGTTTGCGAATATTTCAATAAGGTTATCGTTGGAAGAGGAATGCCGCTTGTTCATGCCCTGACTTCGAAGAGAAAGTCAATGATTAATTCACGGCTTAAAGAATATGGGAGTGAGCAGATGAAACTTGTGATAGATAAAGCAGCCGCATCTGCATTTCTTAATGGTAGCAATGGGTGGATGGCAAGTTTTGATTGGATTATGAGACCAAACAATTTCGTTAAAGTATTGGAAGGAAATTATGATGACAGAAAGCAAGGAACTAATAAAGATGCAGAGCAAGGCTATTATCAAGAGTCAGCCAACCTCGTGCAGCGTCTCAATCAACAGAGAAAAGCAACGAATATTCAATGAGTACGGAACGTTCGATAATGTTCTAATGTCTTTCTCTCCATCAAGCCAAGTAGGTAGTAAGATGCCTATCGGAAAAGCTTTTAAAAGCAACGCACCAACACTTACCTATCTTGACCTGTGCTATGGAGAGGGAAGTGCAATAACATGGCTTGTAGCATGGGTTTCTGATGTCTATGGTATTTGTGGCTTTGTAAATAATGAGGCTACTGACAATATCAAGATAATGACTGCAAATGCTATAAAGGATGAGTATTATTTCCTTAATCTGAACGAGTTGATTACTTTCTTCAAGATGTTTATTGCCGGAAAGTTTGAAAAGTTCTACAAGAAGCCAAATCCGCAAGTTATAACAAAGAGCTTGAATACTTTCTGCTCCCATCGTATAGATGCCATAAAATCTGTAGAGGCAAATATACAGAGAGAAAAGGAGGCTAAAGAGGATGAGGCTATCAAGCAAAATGCCATCACTTATGAAGAATGGTCAGCAAGGAAAAAAGCTAAAGGCGAGGAAGTTAATCTGGAACTTATCGAAGACGAGAAAGGCAACAAGCTTTTTCGGGTTAAAGCCCCCAAAACAGATGCTCGGTTAGACTCGGCTTACATGATAGTCAAGAATACGACAAATGCTGATTTCGAAGCTCTATGCAGACTAAGAGAATGTTTCATTAAGAAATATGGTATAGGCCCATACGACTTGATTAGAAGTTTAGGAAATAAAAAACTTAGAGAATATGAAGAAAGAAGAAATTGTCAAGGCAATCATTAAGAACCTTAGAGATGTAAATGGCAAAAAGTTCCGCAAGGATGACGTTCAAGCCATTGTGAATTATTTCATAGACCTCACAAAGCAATCGTTGCGCAACAGAGACCGTGTAATGATACGTAGCTTTGGAACATTTGTGGTACGACATAAAAATCCCAAGCAAATTAATTGCGTGCGAACAGGAGAGAAAACGATGACAAGGGAGAAAGACCATGTGGCTTTCATTCCTTCTAATGATTTTGACTTAGATTCAATAGTGTAAAATGGAGATAGCAGAAATAGAACAGATTATAGAGGCTTGCAACTTTGATGTTGCCAGCCAGACCCAAAGAGCAGAAACATTCAACGTCATTGACGCTATTGTTGGAATGCGAAAATATAAAGGTCGTTTCAATGCCAAACGTTGGGAATATGAAAATGTTAATGGGTGCGGTACGATAGAAGTGTATTCTAAACTCGTATCTGGAACATTAGAGGACAAATTAGCAGAATTTGCTATTACATTATTCTCTATGGCCAACAAGTACAAGATGAATGTCAAATCGTTGAGGCTAGACCCAGATTCAATGAGAGACCGTTCCTTTGAGGATTTGATGATGTCTATGCTGAAGATTGAAATGACACATTACCGAGTGTTCAAGAAGATTATAATCTTGATTGGCATGCTTTGCGGATATTGCATGATGAATGGTATAGATTTATTGTGGTTCGTAAATAAGAGACTTTTGATAAACATTAAATAGCCTAAAAATATGAAGAAGTTAAAGTTAGTTTTTACGAGTACGGATTTCGCATCTTATACGAAGAGGACTATGAGTATGTTATGCAAGGTTCTTTTACGAATACCTTACCTTGTACTTGTAGGAATAGTTAGTACAACATGCTGGCTTGTTGAGTGTATTGTAAAGTTCTGTAAAGAGAACACAAAGGTAGCGGTAATTATCGGTTTTGTTCTTTGCTTTATGGCTATGTTTGTTTAGTTTGTTTATTTTAAGATTCAACTTGCAAAGAGTTCATATCAGACAAGTGAACTAATTAAGCGAAACTATGAGCTGGAGCAAACCGACAGATACGATATAGGTTTCCACGATGCGATGGCAAAGAACAAAGAAATGCTTACTCAAAATATTAAGCCATGACGGATGAATTTAAAAATGCCTTTACGAGGGCACAAGCTTTACAGAGAAGGTTTAACCCAGATTACATGAACTCCTTTTCGATAGCGATTAAATACGATAGCTATTACGAGGAATACATGGAGATTGAATTGAGAACAGATAATGATAAGTTCTTTATTTCTACATTGACATGCGTTTACGAAGAGGATTATACTCTAAGATTAGACGAATTAGAAAAAACAATAGATAAATTATTAACAGATGAAGACAATGATTAAAAAAGTTATTTTTGTAAGCCTGTTGGATGTAATAAGTATTCCATCGGGTAATGAGCATTCTGTAGATATTACGGATTTTCAGCTAAAGCACGATTTCTTTAGAGCGTTGCAAGCCGATGATAATATAGTCCGTGTCAATATCTTAGGATATGACAAGAACCAGGTAATGTATTCAAGCGATATAACATTCAAGAAAATGGTATCGGTTATTACATACGAAATTGCCATGTATGCAGATAAGGCTGTAGTTCCATATTGCTCTACTGATAATATTGATGATACTTTTGTTGATGCTGCAAAAAGCACCGAGAGTATAGAGTTTCTCAAAGACAAATCTAATTGGCTGATTATTGGGAACGATGGTCTGGCTGATAAATTTGGGGTTGACAATATAACAATGGAGGATTTCGTCAATGGAGAACTTGGAGAATATTCTGAAGGAGCTAAGACAGCAGAAAAGAGATAAACATATTAAACCGGAAATCTTGACCTTAGCAACCATAAAAAATGAGTACGGAAAAGACCCGTTACCTGAGTTGCGTAACTTATGGGCTAAAGGACTGGTTAAGAATTGTAGAACTTTAAATGATTTAGGCTTTATATATAATGGATAAAGAGTTAATGAAGAAGTTAGTAGCACAAGGCAAGGCTTATGTACTTGACTTGCGAGGTGGTCGTGTTCCTTATAAGGAAGGTAATGCAGCGGCAGTTGATTTTTACTGCCCACAAGATGTAGTGTTGAATATGCCTTGGGTGAAAATGGGTAGAGGTCACATCAACCTACATTTAGGAATTGAACTTCCTAAAGGTGTTGGCTTGGATATTCGTTCACGTTCTGGCTTTACTGACAAAGGTATGGAAGTTGATGTGGCCTTTATTGGCAAGAACGAAACACAAGTTGGTTACATGACTAATGTTAGAGCGGACATTGATATTTGTCTAGGTCTGGTCTATGAAGACTATAGAAACGATATTGGTGCGCTTTATAGAGTTAATTCCGACCGTTATATGCCGACAAAGGATAGCAAATTCAAACTAGATTCAGATTACGAATATTATGTTTTCGTAGTCAAGAAAGGTACTCGTGTTTGCCAGGGTGCATTCCGCAAGGTAGAAAATCCAGATTGCATACTTGGAGAGTTGAATATGGAAAATAATCGTGGAGGAGGATACGGACATGGTGGAACAAAATAATAATGAATGTTGCGAATATGCTAACAAGTATATCTTTGTGATTAGACATTTGGCAGACATGATTGAATGCAAGGATAATGCCGCTTTCGTGTCATCTCTAAGGGAGGACTTCGGAAAGCTCGGATTATTTTCAAGCGCAGCCAATTTCCTTCGTCTTATGTATGAGATACGAGCATCTTCTGAAGACAAAGATATATTACGAAGCCATATCAGCGTAATGGCGATGGAAGCCTTGCTTACGCTCTCTTGGTATATTGTTTCAGATTACAACGACATCATCGGGTCGCAAATCGAGCTTTTCAAAACCAAGAATAAGCGGTATGGAAACGCTTTCTCGGAATGTTTCTCTAAGGATGGTTATCCGTATGCCTTCGGTCATTTGCAAGAGAAGATTAATCGTATTTGCTCTTTGCTGATTTTGAACGAGGAAGCTAAAGAAGAGCCAGTCCTAGACAGCTATAAAGATTTATTGGGGTATTGTGTTTTAACACTTATCGAAATAAAATGAGATACCGAATAACAAGAATAGAAAAAGTTATCAATGGGCAGAGTTCGTTTGAGCACTGCTCGTTGGTAGTTTCCGACATAGAAATGTTTAGGAAACAAATAGATGCAGACGAGGTTAACTTTGTTTATGAAATGTTGAACTAAAAACAGAAAAGAATGAAAGAACCAGACATTGAAATGAATCTAAAGAAAATCATGGAACGCATAAAATGGATTAGAGAAACTAAGGCCATCTTATCCAAGGAAGAAATAAGTCTTTCCATTCCATTGATGCAAGATTTATCGCAAGTAGGCAATATTTACGATAAGTTTATGAGCTATCATGCTGGACGGAATTCCACAATGGTACGCAAGCAATTTATCTTTGTTATTCTTTACCTTTATTCTCCTAGTGCCCTTGGCGGTTCTAAGATGAGAAGAGGATTAAGAGAAAAAATCGCTAAGGTTTTGGGGTGTACATGCTCTAATGTGAGCCATGATTACAAAAATATCAGTTTTTATTATGTTACTTACCGAAGTTTCCGTAATGACGTGAATGAGATATTGGATAAGCTATTAATGGATTTGGGGTTAAAAGAGATAGGGGAAGCTTAGTCTTCCCCCTCCTTGTTTTTGTTGTCCACCTCTTTTTTATCCATCTTTGCACCAGTGGCTTTCATAATAGCCTTCAGAGCATCTTCGAAGTTCAAGGAATCCTTACTGCCATTAGGATGTTTCTCCCACCAGTCGGGGTCAACCCAGCGCATTGCCTTGTCATACCAAGTTTGGTCGATGGATGTTTTCTTGCCATCTTGACTTATCAATAAATACCCACCTTGTCCATCGCTAGCTATTCGCTGAACTTGTTCAAGGTTAACCCATGTCTTTTGTTTTTCGCTATATACCCACATAGTTATATGAATTAAATTATTTGTGTTCCTATTGTGCAAAGATACCGCAAAGTATTAAAAATACCAAATAAAACCTATTTGTGTGTTTCAAGTTTGACCAAATGTGAGTTATTTTGTGTACCTTTGCGGAAAATTCTTAAAATATGATACAAAGATTTACGGAAATGTACTACGATGATGCAGTGCGCTTCGCTCAGTACATACAGGCTACGGAAGGTGGCGAGATTGAACTGGTTAAAGAGGATGCTGATGGTTTTCCTCTTCCGCCTAAGCACAAGGTGTTCGATAATATGGTGAATTGTCTGAAGATAAGAAACTTTGAGATTGCTTATTTGGGGCAAAGACGTAATCCTGAAGACGACAAGAAACATCGTAACCGAAATCTCTATCGCTACATCATGGGGCAGAAGATTAAAGAGGTTCGTGAACTTAGCGGTATGACCTTAGAGGAGCTGGCAGAAAAGTCCGGCTATAAGCCTAACAATATTCGTAACATTGAAATGGGGCGTTTTAACGCAGATATTGATACGTTATGCAATATTGTTGAGGCTATGGATGCTCATTTTGAGGTGATGAAAGATTAAAATGTGTTTCTGAACATAAATTATATTTAATATTTAAAAGAAATATATTAAATAATTTGCAAGATTTAGGTGTTTTTCTTATCTTTGCAACGTAATATAAAAGGTGAGACACACCGAAACAACTGTATTGAATATATGAATAAAGCATATTTGATTTTCAGCAAGAACACAAGCATTCAAGAATGTTGTACTTGGTTTCGTTATCGTGACGAAGCTTTAAGATACAACAAAGAGCATTTTGAGAACGTGTTTAATGTTCTGCCACATGAGTTCGATTCTCTGAAAGATGTAGACCCTTGCGAGCCAACAGAATTTATGGATTCTTCAAGGTGCGAACATTGCTGGAGAAAGATTAAAAATGATTATCTAAAACATATAGGAGAAATAAATATGAAGAAAGAAGAAAAGTTTGTCATTGATGATTCGCAGAATTACAATGATATGTTTAGTAAAAAGGAACGGATGCAAATTAATAAGGCAACCAAACCTTTAGAGAACAAGTAATTTTCACTATTTATTAAAAGTGAGTTTAACAACCCGAACGTATTTGCTTGGATAAAAGAATTATACTATCTTTGCATTGCGTTCCTTGAAATAATTAAATATGAGTAATAACAAAGAAGATTTTGATGCGCAGGTAAGTGCATTTAAAGAGAAGTATCCCGATTTCAAGCCAGCCAAACCTATTGAGGTTCTTAACTTGATTATGACAAGAAAGAATGCCAAGGAGATTCTTGAAGGCAAGAAGAAGGTTGAATACAGAGCCTATACAGACCATTATATTGGTCGTTTGTTTGACAAGGATGTTTTGGAGTTCCTTAAAAAACATGGTGAAGAAGAGGATGTAATTAAAGCGCAAGAGGAGGGTATTGTTGACCCATTGCGAGTAGTGAAGACAATCCACTTCCATGATTATAACAACTCGTGGTATCTCGATTGCGATGTTTTGGTGAATGATACCTGCATCGTAATGAAAGAAGATATGGATTTCCTTCATGAAGAGTATGATAGTCATGATCTGGATGAAATGTACGAGGCGTTGGAGCTTAAAAAGGAGAAAGAGCGTCCTTTGTTTTTCTTCTTTGTTGTTGACAAGGTAACTAAAACGACTCTAAAGTAGGTGGGCGTAAGTCCACTGACCCTAGATAATTCCTCAAGGGGAGTAGTTTATGATTCGTGGACTTAAAACGTTACAACTATGTCAGAGGCATCAAGAGGTTATCGTTACACCCAATGGAGAGCGGTAACAAATCGTACAACAGGTCTTCGTGCAGGTGAGAGACGACAGCGTGGTAGAAATATCGAATATCGTAACACTGGCGCACAAGGAACTACTTACGGTGGCGCAATGCGTACATTGGCAGCTCGTACAGCAGCTAATAACGTCACAGAGCGTGTAAACCGCAGACTTAGAAGAGGTTAAAAGTCTTAGAGGGGTTGAATGAATTAAGTTTCATTCGCCCCTTGTTTTTAAGGAGAATAATGTATGCAAGAACTAAAAAGAGCAAGAGAAATCATTGACGATGTTTCCAAGGAGACAGACAGTATATTGCTTTTCCATTCTTTGAGTGGAAAGGATTCTATCGTCTTGCTTGACTTATGTTATAAGAAGTTCAAGCGAGTTATTGTAGTATTCATGTATCTTGTGAAAGACTTGGAACATATCATGCGTTACTATAATTACGCTAAAGCCAAATACCCGAACATAGAATTTGTTCAAGTACCCCATTATGCTTTATTCAATTATATAAAGACAGGGTATATGGGAATAAAGCAGAACACAAAACAAAGACAATGGACTCTAGCTGATATTACCGAGAAACTTAGGGAGAAGCTAGGTGTTGAGTGGGCTTGTTATGGATTCAAGCAATCGGATTCTTTGAACAGACGCCTTATGCTTAGAAGTTACACTGATGGAAAGGAAGCCATTAATTGGAAAACGAAGAAGTTTTATCCATTATCTACATATAAGAATAAGGAAATTATGGATTTTATTCTTGACCATCGCTTGAAGAACCCAGAGGTATGTGGAACGAATAAGCAAAGTTCGGGAGTTGACATTGAGGATATAGAATATCAGAAGTATCTCAAAGAGTTATATCCGGCAGATTTAGAAAAGATATATAAGGTATTCCCTATGGCAAGGATAGTCATGTTGAAAGCTAATTGTAATAAGGAGGAACTGAAATGAAAAAAGGAAGTGAAACAAAGATAATCAAGAGGTCTCAGATAAATCTGAATCCTTGTAATCCGAAGGTACATACCGATGCAGACATCAAACAGCAGAAAGCTAACATAAAGAAAGTTGGTCTCATTGGTGGTATTCAATGGAATGAGACAACAGGTAATCTTATAGACGGACATAAGCGAGTGATGAGTGTTGACCTTATCCAAGGTTATGATGGTACTCCCGAAACCGATTATGACATCAAGGTAGAAGCCGTTGATTTTGACGAGAAGACCGAAAAGGAGCAGTTGTTGTTTATGGCGAAGTCGCAAGACCCAATAGATTACAATTTGGTTGCTAAGAATTTCAGTATAGACGAAATAGATTTCAAGGCTGCTGGCTTCACGGAACAGGACACAGAACAAATCAAGATGTTGCAAGATGATTTGGAAGCATCTTTAAAAGAGTCGGGTATGGATGACTTCAGTGAGGATTTTCTGAATGAACCGATGGTTTCTGTTGCTGAACCAGTACCAATGACGGAATTACCAAATATAGAAAAAACATCTGAAGAGATTGTAGCCGAGCATGCTGCCAAGCCTAAGATGACAAAGGAAGAGGTTAAAGAGCAGAAGCAACATTGTACTGATGTCGGCATGAAAAGGCAGGAAGATATTGATAACTTCATATTTATCGACTTTGAAAGCTTGGAACAGAAGCAGCTGTTTTGTGATATGCTGCACATGGTAGCCACTAGCTCTATGCGTGTTTCCGGAAGTCAGGTCTTAGGTTTATTGTAATATGGGACGTAAGCGAGTAAAGCCTCTTGTAGTGAGGAAGAATCCTATAGAAGTTGCCAATAAGGTAATTGATATGGTTAGAGAACAGAGTCCAGATTGCATTGTTATGATGTCTCTTGGCAAGGATTCCATTGTTACATTGGACTTATTGTATGATAAGTTTGAACGGATAGTGTGTGTATTCATGTATCTTGTGAAAGACTTGGAACATATACAGCGATGGATAAACTGGCTGAAGGCTAGATACCCGAAGATAGAGTTCGAGCAGATACCACATTGGAATACGACATACAATCTTCATTATGGAGTTTATTGCGTGCCGAATCCAAAGGTTAAGGTACTTAATCTTTCAATGGTAGTAAAAGCCTTAAAAAAGCGTTTCGGAATAGAATACGTATTCTTTGGTATGAAGAAAGCAGACTCGATGAACCGTAGCCTTATGTTGAAGTCTTATGAGGATGAAAATTACATTCATGGTGGGAATTGTTATCCTCTTGCTGATTTTACTCAAAAACAAATCCTGCAATATATGAAGCATCGGCATCTACCTAAGCCGATAATGTACTCCAGAGCATTGCGCTCAGAGAACGCTGAGGTGGGGAATGCATCAGGAGGTTTGTCTTTGGATTTGGATTGTTTTGCATGGCTAAGGGATAATGCACCTGAAGACTTAGAGCGTATATATAAGGTGTTTCCGCAAAGTAGGGTGATTCTTTATAGGTATGACAACAAGTAATACTCTTTTTAATTTATATATATAATAATGTATTATTTCCTTTTTATATAGGCAGGCTTGTGAAAGTCTGCCTATATTGTTAATGTATGTAATATAGAAACAATATAAGCAAAGAAAGGTTAAATAAACAAAGAAAAACCATAAAACACTTGCATGTTAGAAAATTATTTTGTATCTTTGCAATGTCTTTAAGAGATACTTGAAGATTTGCCGCAAGACAAGTTTCTTGCAAGATAGTGCAGAGCGAGCACGCTAAAAACTAGCACAATTGTTATGAAGATGATTACCGACAAGCAGAAGAAGTTCATCAATGATATTAAAGGCGTTATCACAGAAAATGGCAAGAACGCTATTGACGCATTGGACTTGAATAAGTTTACTTGCTATGATGCGTCTAAGCTTATTAGTGGTTTGCTTGGTCTTAGAGATTGTTACAAGGCGATTTCTAGAGGCGTATGTGTAACTAGTACGGCATATTGCGATGAGGCTTTAGATAATGTCTTTAATACGATTGAAAAGTACAAATAATAAAAATGGTGAGACACACCGCAAAAACTGTCTAAGAGAATGAATAGCAAAGAATTAGTAAGAAATATGATAGCTTTCTTAAATGAGCGTCACGATATGGATTGTGTTACGTTACGTCAGCGTTTTGCAGTATGCTATGGTATGAGTGAAGACGAGGCAAAGAAAGTTATTTTGGAGCTGACAATGCTTCAGATATTTGCAGAGAATTTTGGTGTTGAAATTTAGAACTTTGAGATTATGGATAAGAATACTGCATATAAAATAATAAGCCAATTTAGGGCAAATAATTGTAAGAGTGGAGCTTTGGCTATCGCTTTGGATGAAGCATTAAAAGCATTAAAACCGATTGCAGTAAATCAAGTTTTTTGCATTAAGCTGGAGATATTAGATAGTGAAAACTATTATCATTCAAAAGCAGCATTATCTACCTTATGGTTAGAAGCGTCTAACAATAAGAAAAAGATGCAAGCACATATTGCAGAATGGAGAAGTAAGATAGTAGAGCGATGCCAGGATAACAACAGCTCTTTTGAGTTTGACTTTCATCATGGGAGTCCTTATAATTTCACGGCAAACAAGTCGAATTGTAATGAGTTACCTTTTTACTTTAAAGGTAAACACTACTGCTTTACAATATTAGAGGTTTCTAAGAGTATTAAAAGCATGTATGATGACCGTATCGAAAAAGATATGGATGCCGTTCAAGATATGATGTCTTATTTAAATTTATAGAGCATGAAGTTATACGAGGTAGGCTGCATCGTCAAAGAGGTGCAGCCAAAGAATGGAGTAAAGATTACTCTAGAGGAGGCTCAGGCTTTAGTTGGTGGTTATGTCGAGTTGGTTCATCTTGATGATAATAACATATTATTGTGCGATGAAGATGGACTTCTCAAACATAAACCTATAAATACTTTGGCTACAATACAAGCGAAGAGGCTTGGCTGGAAAGGTATTTGTTGTTTGGTTGGGAGCGTTTTATTTTTAAAGGACAAGGAGTTTTAGTTATGAGTAAGGCAAGAAAGAATGATGTGAATAAGGATATACCCGAAGAGCGAATAACTCTTAGGGTATTGAAGAATTATTCAAAAATGCAAGAAGAATTGTGTCATCTTCGTAAGAAAACACGTGAACAAGGCTACAGACTTAATGAACTCAACAATCAGCTACAGAGGCTTCACTCGAAAGAAGTTAGATGTGAGTTAGAGAAGTACAGAAAGTTACTCTTAGAGCGTGATGAGTTGCGTGAGAAGAATAAGGCTTTGGAACAGGTGGTAAATCAATACGATGGGTTAAAAAGGTTTTTTACTAATGAATTGAATAAGAAAGAGGAGGGAAAAGAATGATTATAGGTTCTATGACGGGGCGTGAACTTTTTGAGATATTCAAGAAAGATAAGCCTATGCTAGAAAAGTTTGCTATCGAAAAAGCAAAGATACTCATCCGTGAGCTTCGTAAGGGAATGGGACGATATACAACCCAGTGTTATGATTTCAAGACGAAAGATTCTACTGAATACAAGGTATGTGTGTTTGTAGATAGAGGGAATATAAGAAAATTCTATTTTGATATGTTTGTCTATTGCAAGGAAACTAACGATTATGTTTGTGTAGCCTCCTTATTGGACGAAGAGAATAGCGCAGAGCAGTTCAGTTATACGCCCCATTTCTTGCGAAGATATGCCGAGCGAGCATTGGGAATAGAGAATATGCCAATTAATAGAGTGCTTGCCCACATCGAAAGAGAAGTAGCTTACACGGTGCTTATTTACAAGAATGACGCAAGTAAGGTTGTAGCTACAAGCATGGGGCTTTTCCTGCAAAAGATTGACTATAAGCGAGGAATCAATATCTGTAAGACTTTTGTTAGCGTAGATATGCTTAAATCTTCCCAAATTAAAGCATATATGGTAGTTGCCGACTTGATTAAAGAGTATTCAAAGCGGTACAATAAAGTTCAAAGGAATGATAATGTACGAGTAGATTTTACTAATGATTGTTTAGCTAGAGGTATCACAGAAAAAGATTTGGTTGATGCCTATGGTGAGTATTTCAAGAACAAAAAATAAAAGAAAGGGGTTTGTATGGAGAAAATGACAAGAAATGAAGCTGCTGCATACTTAGGTGTTGACCCTCAGACGATTACGAACTGGGTTAACAAGGGCTTACTTGGAGGCTACAATGATAAGAGCAGTAAACGCTTTTGGGTGAATGCTGATGATGTCAAGAAGTATTCCGAGAAGTACAAGATGTTGTCAGTTTCAGAAGACTTGCTTGATAGAGAGCAGAAAGAGTTGTTGGCAAGTGAGCGCAAGGTAAATGCGAAGATACAAATGTTAATGCATGATGCCTTGAACGTTTCTTCTTTTAGCTATGACAAGATAGGTGGTTCACTTTGTACGTTATTGGAGTTAACGTCACAAGGTGGAATGCGAGAGAAGAAGATTATGCAAGCATTTCTCAATGGGGACAGGATTAGTAATATAGCCGAAGAGTTTGAACTTTCAAGGGAGAGAGTGCGCCAGATTGTCATTAAGGCTATCCGGAAGTTCAACTATGCGATTAAAGAACTTGCAGACTTGAAGCAAGAGAACAATTCCTTGAAAGAAGAAATTAAGAATGTAAAAATGCAGTTGATTATGCAAGAGGGTGAAAAAGAAGAAGAACAATCTGAAGATGTTCCCCCTTCAGTGTTCTCCATCCGATTAGTTAATTGTAATTTACCAGTTCGTGTCCTTAATGTGACAAAGGCAGCCGATATAGATACTATTGGAGATTTGGTACAATATTCCAAGTTCGATATGGTAAAATTCCGAAACTTCGGAAAGAAAAGCCTTATGCAATTGGATGAATTCATTCACAAAATGGGGTTGGAATGGGGTATGGATAAGGCTAAGATATACGCAAGAGGTATTCAGCGGATGAAAGATGACTCTTATATTGAAGAGTTGTTTGGAAAGCATCTTGCGGATATAACAAGCGATATTGAGAAAAAGTATAATCTTTCTCCGGCTGAGGCTATGAAGAGAGCTTATAGTGAAATGAAGAGATATGTAGGATTTAAAGAGAAGAGCAATGAATGAAGTATATAATGATGTTTTAGGTAAGGCGTTAAGCATTAAATCAACCAATAATATTGTCGTAAAAGTAGAGCAAGGAGCATTAGAAGTTAATCTGAAACAATGTAGTGTAAAGCGCATTATGTGGTTCTCTGTCTTTTTGATTGATGGATTTACTATGCGTCCATGCAGTTATACTTTCTATTCCTCTATGAGTGACGATGAGTTGGACGACACCTTTACGCAAGTAGATGGCAGATTGAACTTTCTGAAAAACTTAAATTCTAAATAACATGACGGAACAGGAAAGAAGAGTTGTAAACCATGCAATGAAGATACTAGAGCAGAGCCAAGATGAAGAGGCTAGGGCGTTGGCTGTCAAGTTGTTGGAACAAGGTACAAAAGTTCCTCTTCAGAAAGTGCAGTTTTATGCCGCATATTGCAATGGCTTGCGTGATGGGTATTCAAGAATATTCGACCTAATACAAGGTGGTGGGTGGCTTGCGAAAGTGACCAAGAAGGAAATGCCATACTTCGAAGCAGAGAAGAAGCTTGTAGAGAGCTGTATTGATGCTTGCTACGATTATCATATGGGCAAGTATGATATTAGGTACAAGGATAAAGAATTATCCAAAAGTGGTAAGCTATTGGCTTGCAAGGCTGTTTTTGTGAAACAAACGATGATTGGTGTTGAGGTTAAATACAACAAAGATAAAGAATGATTGCACAATATAGATAAGTGAAGTTGTAAACCTTTGATATTTAGGTGCTCCCTTGCAAATTTTGTATCTTTGCAAATAAAAAAAAGGAGATTTATATATGGCAGATAGAGGATATAGAGGCAGACCTCAACGAGGCGAAAGAGCGGATAGGCAAATCAATGCCGGACATAGCCGTGGATTGGATGTGGCTTTGTCCGACACAGAAGCTAAGATTAGAAAGTTAAAGACAGAACGTATTTATGCCTATGATAAGGATGGAAAAGAAATAGCGCATTCCCAAACAGGAAAGGCACATAGTACGCAATTACCTTTTGGCTACAACTACAAAGATGCCATCATTACTCACAACCATCCTAATAGAGGTATTGGAGATACTATAGCTGGAAGAGTTGGCACAATTTTGTCTGGAGCTGACATTTTTACAACTATAGCACATAACGCTTCCGAGATTCGAGCAGTTACAAAGAATTATACGTATTCTTTGAAGAGACCAAGTAAAGGGTGGGGACTTTCAGAATCGGATGCATGGGATGTTTTTGGTAAGAAAAATTCGCAATGGAGACGAACCCTTCAGCAAAAACAGACAGAGTATCTTTCAAAGAGCGGAATACGAAATCGAATAAACGAGAAAGTGCTAGCTTTAAACAGAAAGCGTTCTAGTTTTACGAAAGGAGGAAAAGTCCCTAGTGCAAGTGAGGTGTCTAGTTATAATCGTGAAGCAAAAGAAATACAGAAACGTGTCACGGAAGCTAATGATAGAGGTAATGTTGGTACGCAATATCAAGTTATGAAAGAATACGCAAAGAAATACGGATGGATTTTAACACGTAAGCGTACATCTTAAGGAATATATTCAAAGGATGGGTAGTATTGTCCCTCTTCATGTGGGAAGAACCTTCCCATCATTGACAATGCCGTAGTACATTTTTCATATTGTTTTTGAAATCCGTACTTCTTAGCTCTCGATTGGTTGTGATGCAGGTCGTTGATTTTGACTTGTATTGCAACCATATCTTTTGAGTCAATGATTGATTGTACGTAGTCAAAATACGGAACACCTTCCTTGTGGGTTAGGACACATACACTATCGGCAATGTCTTTTCTAACACCTAGTGATAACAGCTTGTCGTAGGTCATATCCGTATCTTCAATCGTATCATGGAGAAATCCGACGCAAATCTCTTCGGTACTATTACCCATTCCCCCAACACGGATAGGGTGCAATATAACAGGTAATCCAACCTTATCAATCTGTCCTTTGTGTGCCTTGCAAGCAATACCGAGGCACAATTCTATCATTTCAGAATCTTTCATATTCTTCTTTCGTTATTAACTCACCTAACTCAAGAGCATCTTGTGCATAGGTGTTTTCATTAAACTTAAACTCCTTTGGCTTACGTCCTTTACCTTTAGGGTAACACATAAGTTCTTTATTTACATATTGATAACGGACAACGATGTCATCCTCCCAATAGTAAACATAAACCGACTCTCCGTTTTTAAGGAGGTGGCTGATTTTGTTCTTATCCTTATTGTTCATAGTCTTTATCTCCTTATTACAATGCAAAGATATAAAAAATATATTGAACTTGCAAATAAATTAATGTTTATTACTTGAATTTTAAATATATTAATTATTGAAATGTTGCATAGTAAGCTTGTTGCATAGATACCGACCTTTGCTTCTTACCTCCGTTACTCTTGGCGGTTCTACTTTGCTCGTATAACGCATGTCCCCAACCGGATGGTTTCTTGGTCTCTTTATAGATTTCTCGCATGGTCTTTCCACCCAACAGCTTGTAGGCTATCGAGTAATTTTCTTTGGCGTAAATCATCTTGGCGGTGTTAACTTGTATCTCACCAATAAGTCCGGTTTTCTTGTTTCGGATATTGATGATGTTTCCTGAATAGCCAGTATCCAGTTTCTGTTCCTTGAGTCTAACGAATTCAAAGCCTTTGTATTTGCCTTTAAGGTCTTTTATTATTTTCGGTATTGACCCTTTATCTGCGATGATAGTTGTTCTGTACGAGTCCTTAATGTCTTTAATACCATTAGCCTCGCCCTTAGCCTTGCGTACAATGGAGTCAACACTCTTGTAATTGATAGGAGTGACCCTTGCTCCATACTTCTTAGCTATACCTTCAGCTATAGCTTGTAGCTTGTTACCAACCGACTCGGCTTTTCTCCGCATAGAGGTAGCTTGTGCCTCAGCCTAGCATATGCCCCATTATTACCAACGTCTCCCATATCTTTTTTTGTGCAAAATTAACCAAAATGCAAGCCAATTGATATATTGTTGCGATATGTTATTTCACTTAAAAGACAAAGTGAAAAGACACGCAAGTAAACATTTCTCTTAAACAATTATTATTCATACCTTTGCAAGAAACAATGAGTTGATAAGATGACGAAACCAAGAGATTATTTCACAGGCAAGCAAGAAGAGTTCAAACGCTCCGAAGTGCAGATAGCACCATATAATCCAAGGAAGATTTCACCGCAGCAGAAAGCTACATTGAAACGTTCCATAAGAAAATATGGCGTTGTTGGTGGTATAACCGTCAATAAGCAAACAATGACCATCGTAGGCGGCAACCAAAAAGTAACCATCGTGGATGAGATTATGGGCTATCCCGAAAAGGATTATACTCTTTTGGCTGAGGCTGTAAATATGGATTACAAGACCGAAGTTGAACTGAATTTCATGCTTAATTCCGAGAATGCTCATGGAGAATGGGATGACATGAAAGTCCGTGAGTTACTTCCGGACATAAACTATATGGATGCCGGATTAACGGAAGAAGACTTGTCCCTGTTCGGCTATGATGCAATGGTAAAGACTGAAGGCGAAGATGAGTTAGGTAAAGAACTTAATTCCTTACTAGACCCATTTGCCCAAGAAAGCGAAAACAGAAAAGTACAAGCACCAAAGGAAGTGCAAGAAGAGCAGAGACGACAGATAGAACAAAATCAAATTATAGCCAATCAGCAGCAAGAGGCTCAATACCAAGCGAATAAGGAACGTATGCAGCAGGTGAAGAAAGAAGTAAATACCAAGGCAGCGGAAAAGGCATTGGAAGCCGAGTCTTACGTCATGCTATCCTTTGATAACATCGAGAACAAGGAACGCTTTATGAGCACCTTTGGCTTTATCGAAACCGACAAGGTAATAAAAGGAGAAATGCTTATGAAGGTTGCAAAACGCATATAAACAAAAACAAAATGAAAGCAATGAAAAAGATTTTAAGATTCTCGTTAGGGTTTATAATGGCGGCAATAACAATAGGTATGCTCATTCCATTTATGATTATTTCTATGTTTCTTGGCAAGAGGAGAAAGAACGCATTCAATATGTGGGTGTCGTGTCTCTTTACTCCTTTGATAAACAAGGTAGGGAAATTGGTCAACTCATAAATAACGAAAGATTATGAAGGCAAACAGAAAAAGATTAATTAAGATAGCGGACTTGGCTATAGCTATGGCATTGGCTATACCGATGTTTATACTAGCCATTCCTTTCTATATGTATAACAAGATAAGAGGCAAGGTATAAATCCCATCTGCCCAATATATAGCGAAACAATAATAAATACAAGAAAATGGCAAAACCGAAATTTGATTACAATGGCGATGCTTTCTACGATGAGATAGAACAGCTTGCAAAGCAAGGTCAGAAGGACTCTGAAATTGCCTACGCCCTTGGTTTGAAGTTTGGGGTTGACCTAAATCCACAGGTCTTCAACCGAATGAAAAACGGAAAATACGAGAATTGGAATGAAGACGAAAATGCGGAAAGAGGCGAAAGAATAACTCAATCCCTCGTGCGTGGCAGAGAGTTTATTAATGCAATCGTGCGTGGTAGATACCTCAAATGTGCCCTTGGCGGTGTAAAAGTAAAAGGCAAAACAACCACCAAAAGACACATGGTTGTAGATGGAGTTATGACAGATGATATAGTAGTGGAAACTAGAGAAACCGAGCAGGAGACTCCACCTAACATACAAGCTCTTTCGACTTGGCTATTCCATTACGATATGACTTGGAGAGAGATACAGAGAGGTAAGAAGGATGAAGAGGAAAAGGGCATTCCTTTTGACCCTAAGAAAGGTATATCCGTCAATAAGTGGATAGAAAGAGAGATTGAGCAGGAAGCAGAAGAGCAAGAGGAGGGTGAATAATGACAAAAACACATTCCGTTTATTATCCGTTGTATAATGATAAGACGCATTTCATTTACCTTATTACAGGAAGCCGTGCTTCAGGAAAAAGCTTCTCTGCCTCTCAATTTATCGAAAGACTAACCTTCGAATACAATGCGGAAAGAAAGATAGCACATAAGATTCTTTATACACGTTATACGATGGTGAGTGCCGCTATTTCCGTAATTCCAGAGGTTAAAGAGAAAATAGAGATAGATGGTACACAGGATTATTTCAAGAACACGAAGACGGATATAGTCAATAAGATGACAGGTGCTGAAATCATGTTCCGTGGTATAAATACTTCGAGTGGTAATCAGACTGCAAAGCTAAAGTCTATTCATGGTGTGACTACGTTTGTCGTTGATGAGGCTGAGGAATGGACGAGTGAGGAGGATTTTGAGCGTATCATGCTTTCAATCCGTCAGAAAGGCTTGCACAACCGAGTAATAATCATTATGAATCCTTGTGATTCAAATCATTGGGTATATAAGCGTTTCATCGAAAAGACTCATAAAGAGGTGTATTTTGATGGCGTTCCCGTTCAGATCAGTACAGACCCTAGAGTACTTCATATACATACGACCTATCTTGATAATATAAAGCATCTTTCACCGGAGTTCCTTAACGAGGTATTAGAGATGAAGGAGAATGAGCCGGAGAAATATGCTCATATAATGATAGGTAGATGGTCTGACGTATCAGAGGGTGCAATATTCAAGCATGTAGGCATCGTTGATAAGTTCCCTAGCAACGCAAGGAAAGTAGCCATCGGGGTAGACTGGGGATATTCGAAAGATTATACGGCTATTGTAAAGTGCGGTATCGTAGACAATCGCCTATACATAGAGGAACTTTGCTATAGAACGGAAATGTTATCTAGCGACATCATAAGATTCTTGCGCCCTTATGCGGACGAAGGCTTGTTTGTGTATGCGGATAGTGCTGACCCTAGACTTATAGATGAGGTAGCTCTTGGTGGAATAGTTATATATGGAGCACAAAAGGGTGCTGGCTCTATATTGGCTGGTATTGACAAGATGCAGACATTCGAAATCTTCACAACTAGGCAATCAGTCCATTTACAGAGCGAGTTCCGTAAATATGTGTGGTCAAAGGATAAGGATGGCAATTATATCAATGTTCCCGAAGACCATGATAACCATTTGATAGATGCTGCTAGGTATTATATTCTAGCCGTATTGCTCGGTAAAGTGATGAAGCCAAGAAAAGCATCTAAATCAGACTTAGGAGTGTACTAAATGACAAATATAATTACTTTTGTAATAAAAATACAAGTGTTTAACTATAAGATTGTTAGTTTTAGTATTCTATAAGGGTAGATAAAAGTTCTGTGTAAATAAAAAAGATTATTTACTAAATAAAGATAGATTCTTTAGTAAATAGTCTTTTTTTATTCACTTAAAAACTAAGTGAAAGGCGTTTACTCTATATGGTAGGTAGATACCCTGTTTATTATTACCTTTGCTTCAAAAAGTTATAAGGATGTTTGTAGATTCAATAATTCAGATAAAGACATATTTTCGAAACCTCACGCTCAATGCATTGGGTGTGGAGAGAAATATCTTCGAACGTTTGGAAGATAATGATGTTGATTCTGTCGTAAACATGATGGAACAACATGATTTCGATGTGGATAATGCCATTTCGGAATATAATCCGCAAACTCACAAGGTGATGAGCCGTGAGGACAAATGGGTAAAGGGAGAGAAACCATATAGGACGGAGAAGTTGGCTCGAACAAGACAGAGATACATTAACGAGGTAGAGTTGTTCTTCTTGTTAGGTAATCCAGTAATGTGGAAGAAGACTGAAGGTGATGATGAAGCCTTTGAGTTATACAAAAAATACTTGAAGGATATATACTTCAATACCAAGTTACGACAATGCAAACGTCTTGCCGGAGCTGAAACCGAAAGTGGACTTGTCTTTAATTTCTCGCAAAAAGATGGAAACATGCACGTTGACGTATATGTAGCTGCCCGTTCCAAGGGGCACAAGATGCGAGAGCTGTTCGACCAGTACGGAAACATGCTTGCTTTTGCTATAGGATATTCCCTAAAACGAGAGTCAAAGACAGTTGAATGTTGGGATATATTAACATCAGTCTTCAATTATCATTGTGAGCGTGGCGGCTTTGGATGGAAAGTATACAAGTATCTTAATCCTACCGGAAAGATTAACGGCATCTACTTTCGTCAGCCTAAAGCATGGGATGGTGCAGAGCCAAGAATGGAACGTGAAGAGATGCTGGATTCCAAGATTGGAGACGCCAATAACTACTTTGCAGACCCTATTGCCGCTGCAACTGCTGACGTGATACAATCAATTCCTAAGCGGAACAAACCGGGTAAACTGATACAACTTACTGGCAAGAACTCTAGGTTTGAATATATCAACCCTCCTCAGAACTCAGAAATCCGCAAGGCAGAGAAAGAGGATTTGGCTCAATCTATATTGTTTGATACATTTACACCGGATATGTCACCGGAACTTATGAAAGCCATGAGCACGCTTACCAGTGTAGGTATAAAGCGAGCGTTGGTATTGGGCTATATCAAGAGGGCGAACCGAATGGAAATTTACGAAGAGCTTGTCGGTAGGTTGTCGCATGTGATTATTGCCGTTATGAAGGAACTATATCCAGAGAAGAGAAGCAAATTGGACAAATTGGAGGTTGAATTCGATTTTGCAGAGCCTTTTGAGGATGATAAAAAGGATAAGTGGAAAGTAATAGCGGAACTATATAATCAAGGCGTACTTTCTTTAGAGACTGCTGTACAAATGCTGGCTCTAACTGACGCTCCTGCTGAAGAAATTGAAAAGATACGCAAGGATGCAGAAGATAAAGTAGCGTTAGCCGCAAAAGTAAGGGGAAACGAAAACACAACTTCATAATTTTAAACGCTTATTGTTTTTGGGCGCATTTTCTGTTAGGATTTGCGCCCTTTTTGCACTTAAATTTTAAGTGAAAGCATTGTGATAATAATATAATATTATTCCTCATTTTGTTTTTAACTTTGTTGGCATGAACACGAATGAACTTATCATAAACGGAAAAGATGCTTGGACTACCTATCGGGTCAAGATGGGGTATGGCTTTTTGGATGCGTTGGAAGCTGACGCAGACAATAAAAGTTATATAACCAATGAAGTAAGGACAGAGCATGGAACTAGAGTTGTTCCTATCCGTCCAAAAAAGGCAGAAAGAAGCATTACCTTGGAGTTTGTTATTGTCGGAAGAGACTATAGCGACTATAATAAAAGGGTAAAAGCCTTTGATTCGCTTATGGATAATGGCTTTGTTACGATACAGGTTCCGAAATCGAAAGATGATGTATACCGTTTGTATTGTGCGAGAAAATCTCCTACTTATTCAAGGGGAAAAGGTGGTGCTATCGGTAAGAAGAGCTTAAAGTTTATAGAATATAATCCAACGAACAGGGGAGTGTTGACGGATTCGGATAGAGAAAAATTCACTTTAAAAGAATTTGAAGATATAGAATAATTATGAAAACTTATAATGAAATTGACATAAAGTATTACGATAATGACGGAAACATACAGGTAAGATGTTCTGTTCCTGTCACACAGGATGCATTGGTTCATTATGAACTGATGCAGTCTCATTATTGTAAGCTTTCCTTTAAGCTTTCTAAGCCGATATATTTCTTGCTTGGTGATTTTATAGATACGCCATATGGTCGATTTGAACTGATAGATTTAACTAAGGCCAAAGATAATGATACTATCGGATATTCCTATGAAATTCAATTTGATGCATATTATCGTAAGTTCAAGAACAAGATATTGAAGTATCGTCCGAATACAGGTTCACAAGAAGCGACATTCTCTCTTACTTCAACAATAAGTACTCATGTAGAGGTGATAATGAAAAGTCTATCTTATTATGCGAAGTTAGACAAGTCTTATCTTTATGATTCTAAATTTGATGGAGAAGGAACGGACTATACTTATGTTATAGACGCAAGTGTGGATGCAAATGCAGCCAAGCTGATAACCTATTCCAATTCTAGCATGTTGGATGCTATTGCGAATATAGCCCAGACGTTTGGTTGTGAATGGTGGTTTGAGGGAAATATACTGCATTTTGGAACTTGTGAGAATACGAATGCTATTACTGATTTCAGACTTAACGACAATATCGTTTCTATGTCAAGCTCACAAAGCCAATCCACTTATGCAAACAGGGTATATGCTTTTGGAGCTGCAAGGAACTTGCCTAGCGGATATAAGAATGATGCTGATGCGGATATAACAAAGGATGGTGTTGTTGAAAAACGTCTCATGCTACCAAATTCAGCAGAATGCTCTGACAAGAACAAGCAATTGCTAGCAGAGAATGGCTTTGAACTGAAAAATGGATATATACAAGTTAGTGGACTCCGTGAAGACCAGTATGTTGAGGGAGTAACTACAAATGATGATATTTATCCAAGAAATCTTATCAAAACGTCTAAGGTGACATCATACGAAAAAGATGTAGAGGATGAAAGTACACCTGAAGAAGGTGACTTCATCAAAAGGACATTCTATCGTGTAAACTCACTTTCTATAATCAATGAAGATGGCGAAAAAACAGGTGATATGGCTTTTCGAAAGTCATATATTCTTAGTGGCAAGAACCTACATATAGTATTCCAAAGCGGTTCTCTTAATGGTATGGACTTCGAATGTGAGTTTAATCCAGATGGAGTTGAAGAAATACTTAAAGACGATGATGGTAATCCGATATTGAAAGATGGAAAGGAACAGATAAATCCTATGTCGCAGGTATTTGAGATTGTTGCAAATGAGGATTATGGTCGTTTCTTGCCGGATATAACTTTGCACCCGAAGGATGGAGATACTTTTGTTCTCTATAATTGGGATTCTACCAAATTGGGCGATACTTTGGTTTCTTCCGCTTCCAATGAGTTGCTGACGGATGCCATAAAGGATTTAAAGAAGTCTATGATAGACCCTACGACATATACATGTACCGCTGAGGCTAACTATTCCTATAATCAGGGTAGGGGTAACTTGCATGGAGTAGGAGACAGGGTAAATCTTTATAATAAAGGTTATGGTGACAGTTATAGGGCTTCAAGAATTATCGGTTATGAGTTTTGTCTAGATATTCCTTATGATGGAGCAAAATATTATGTTGGAGAAAAACCGTCATATTCACGACTCAATGCAATGGAGTCTAAAATTGAGGAACTTGTCTATAACGGACAGAGTTATCTTAATGGTAATGGTGGCGGTGGAAAATCAATTTACATCATAAAGAGCTATGATAAGACTGCACCTACTGATTACAACGTGTATTCAGCCAAGGCAATAGATGAGCAAAGATTAAACAGGACAAAAGACGATACCGCCCATGGCACTATCACCTTCGAGAAGGTACAGAAGTTTCTCAAGGGATTGAATATTGGCGATGGCAACGGCGCATGGTCGGCTGATGGTACTCTGAGTCTATTCCGTCTTCTTACCAACAACTTCTCTTCTGGTCTTTACGGTCAGGGTGCTCAGATAGATGAGAAGGGCAATATAGAGGCAAACAGCATCTATGCCCGTCAGTTTATATCAGCACCTAAGTTCGTTTTCAATGAGATTTCCGTTACAAAGGCAGAGCAGTGGAATACGAACGGATATGGTACAATAGAGAGCGTGGACGTGGAGAATCGTACTATCACCCTGCATCTTGAGGAGAACGATTACGGCTCTCTGCAAGTGGGCGATATTTGTCGTGGTCTCTATGCCGATATAGATAACGCCCATGGAGCAGACAAGATAGAGGAAGGAGCATTGGATGACTGTAACTTCGTTCAGCACAAGGGCTTCTTCTCTACCTATTTCTACGTGACTCATATCATCACGAATGAGAAGGGTAAGTTTGTCTTCCAGTATGGCAAGAAAAGTTCCGTAACTCCAGACCCTTGCGCCTATATGGACTTTGCTCAATACGGTAGCTTCACCGATGAGAAGCGTCAGAGTAGCATGTATTTCTCTTCACGAGGAAATAGCTATATCGAAGTCTTGGACGGTGTATGTACATGGGAAGTGCAGCCGCAGAATCGTGTAGCAAGATATGGATGGTTGGGCGGTCTGGCACTTGTCAAGAAGGATGGCTCAATCGTGCGACCTGAAGGCAACGGTATCTACGTTCAAGATAATATCTACTTTGGCGGTAATATCAATTACCTGCAAGGTCTTTCGGGACTGGATGACTTGCGTGAGGAGGCGAATGCTTATGATGTAAGTCTCTCGCAATACCAAAGCGTCATCACGGTAGATGATATGGGCAATGTCATTAATGGTCTCTACACCGAGGATGAGGAGAAGACTACAAAACAGTACCGTATCTCTACTGCTGTATTCGTCCGCAAGGGAATGGATATATTGCTCGAAGAGGAGGGCAATACTGAGGACGTGACAGCAGGTCATTACCGTGTGCATGCCGTGAGCGAAGATTGTGAGGTGATGGTGCAGAACTCTACAATCTTTGTCACCGCAATCCGCAATATCAAGGATGGCGTTGCAGGAACAAAAGATGATGCCACCTTTGACTATGATGCAATGCGCAAGGCTACGGATGCAATGGTAACGATTGTGGTAGAGCTTGAAGGTAAGACCTCGAAGATGGTGCAGATGCCTATCCGCATTCAGCATGATACCCTGCCTTTTATGGTGTGCGACCTCAGTAACGAGAGCGCATCGGTGGCGTGGAATACCAAGACAGCTAAGTATATCGGCTTGCCTATCAAGACCAAGGTGTCATTGCTTTATCACAATGAGCCATGGGCGATTTCCTCGCTCAATATCTCTAAGGTAGCTGGTCTGAAAACTTCAATGAGCATTGAGGGCAAGGAGAAGGTGATTACCATTGATGCGGATAACCTTACTGCCGATACCCTTGCTCAGGTTACGAAGATGAACATCACGGTTGTTGGCAGATATGCAGGCGCAAACTATGAGTATACAAGGGAGCTTACCATTCTGAAATCGTCTGATACCGTAGTCTATGAGCTGATACCTTCTGCGGACAGCATCGTGATTGATAAGGACGGAAACACGACAGTTAATTCCGTAAGCTGCGATGTCTATGCTACATCGTCAGACGACAAGCGATACAAGCTGACAGCCCTTCCTGCTGGAATGTCGTTGAAATACGGAAAGAGCGAGAATGCTACGACTTCCGTAGGTATCGGATCAGATGTACCTGTGTCAGTATCAGACAAGATGGTTACTTTCGCTCTCTATGACAGTAATAATAACATGCTCGACAAGGAATCTGTACCTGTGGTGGCATTCGGTAAGGACGGTAAGGGTATTGAGTATATCTTTAAGTTGCAAAACTCCGCTCCTTCCAATCCTACTCCTAGCGACTATGCTACCAATGCTGAATATCAGCGCACAGATAAGGAATTTGTTCCTAGCGGATGGACGGATGATCCTACGGGTGTGGATGCAGTGAACCAGTACGAATGGGTATGCAAGCGAGTATCTACAAACGGTCATTGGGGAGCGTTTTCTGAGCCTGCGGAATATGCACATTTCGGCAAGCATGCGCCTAAGGCAAAGTCTTCCGATGATATTGTCACTATACCGACAGACAGCGATGGCAATGCTCTTCTGGCATTCAGAGAGGAAGTTGGTTTTAGCCTTCTCGTAGATGGGCATGAATGTAATATCTCATCTATCCAAAAATACAGTTCTACGCTCAGTAATGTTTCTTGCTCTATCAGCAGCAATGTAGTTACAATAAAGTGCGAGGAAGGTGCTAAACTCGGTATTACCTCGCAGACCGTTGTCTTCAAAGTGACGGGCACGCTTGACGGTTCAACCTATATAGACTATGTGACCGTGAAGGTAGTGCCAAACGTGACTGGTGCAGATGGTGACGGATATGAGTATATCTATTATCAGTCTAATTATCTAAATAATGATTTCTCTGCACCTAAGCGAACAAACGGAAAACTTACTGATGGATGGCAGGATGACCTGATGGCTCCAACAGAGGATAAAAGATATGTTTTCGTGGCTTATAAGCGGGGAGAACTTGGCAGTGATGGTGAGTTCTCGATGCCAGAGCTTTTCAATCGTTATCCTAGAAGTATCATCAGTCAGGAAACGAAGTTTATTGCATGGCATTCTCTGACGGATGCTCCTGATGCTAACAAAATATGGTATTATGGAAGTACGGATATGCCGAAAGATTTCAGTGACGACAAGCCTTGGCTGTGGAAGGTGGTCCGAACCAACTATACTGAGGGTGACCCTGAATATACGGTATCATGCGAGGGGTATAAGGCTAAGGATGGCGATGGTCTCATCGTAGGCTATCAGTCTTCAGCTTCAGAACCATCAGTTCTTCCTACCCCGAAAACGCTTGCCGACTATGATAAAGCGCAGGATGATATTGGCAGTGGCTGGACAAAGACGGCTCCAACTACGGGGGGTAAGAGTATCGTGCTGGGTGGCAAGATTACAACAGATGAGATTAGCGACCGGTACAACAGCAGTACTAACGCATGGGGAACAGAAGAAAGTGAAATTCTGTTAGATGGTATCAAGCAGAAGAAAACTTTCTATAAGACTCCTTCCTCTCTTGGCAACAACGGCAAGTGCATACGCCGTATTAAAGTTGTTAACCATTTCCGAGATAGCTATCTCAGAGTGATGATGAAGTCTTATTCTGAAACCAACTGGGACCTGGTATGTATCTCTCGTCTCTATCTGCCGTCTGAGGTCATCAATAGCGATGGCAATCAGATAAAGGAAGATAGCGAATATCTCAACAGATCAGAGTATGCCTATGTAGTAAGCGGCGATGGTCAGAGTCTTGTTGCTGAATTATCCATGCCTGATGCAGGAGAATATTATTTCTTTATCGGATATTTCAAGGATGGCGGCACAGATAGCTACGGCGACTATGGTCTCTTTGCCTGGCAATCGATGATAGCTCTTACTGAGAGCTTATGGCGTACCGACGGAACCGTAGATGCTGTAGGCAACATAACCTGGAGCAAGGCGATGCCGATGCAGGCTGAAGCCATCGTTATGGAGCGCGCCTATATCGCTACCACTAACGATACGAAGGCGCCAGCTAAGCCTTACCGTACTAATGGTATTCTACAGGGAGGATGGACGGCAAAACGGCTAGCAGTATCGTCTACAAACAGGTTCATTTGGGAGTCTGTTCGTGCAGGAAAACATGGTACTGACTCCGTTCAGGACGATTGGAGTCAGCCTGTTGTGGTAGCCAACTTTGCCGAAGCCGGAAAGATGGGCAAGAACGGCTGCATCGTCAGAAATTCCGAAGGATGGAAGAGCGGTGCAACTTATCATAATGATTCTGCCCTGACCAAGGAACAGAAGTATATCGACCTGATATATATTGAGGATAACAATGCTAACGATGGCTGGTCTATCTATCAATGCAACGTTACGCATACGGCTACGGGCAGTTCATTCGACCCATCAGCAGTTGACTCTGACAAAAATAAGCTGTGGACGAAACTGAGTGATACTGGTCCGATGTATTCTCCTCTTATCGTGGCAAAGAATGCGGTTCTGAAGTTCGCCCAAGGTCAGCAGTTTAACCTGATGGAAGGTAACAATATCTTTGGCTCGTTCCGATGGGTGAAGGATGATGTAGATTATGCGTTCTGGATAGGCGGTACTGAAGGCAGCAATGCTACTACTTCTATAACTAGAGGTGGTAAATTTAAGACGACCGATGCGGATATTACGGGTAAGATTACGGCTACGAGCGGACAGATTGGCGGCTTCAAACTGGAAGATAATAATCTTGTCTGTAGCAATGCACGATTAGCTATTGGAGAGGAAAGAAATAGCTTTACCCGCATGGTGGTTCTGGATGCAAAGAGTTTTACCTATGATAGTTATAACTTTGCTCTATCTGTTGTAAATTATGGTATTGTTACTCAAAGTTCTACAACTCAAGCTGGAATCCACATTAACGTTGGTGCTTCCAATTCTAGTGTTCAATACCCTGGCATTGTAATGGAAAATGGTACATTCGTTGGTTTCCGTATTCCTATTGTCCCACTTTATTACAGTATGGATTTGCGCAATAGTGCTTCAATTTATGCGTCAGGAATGTGTATCCGCTGCAACAATTCATCTAGCATCACGATAACTTTGCCAACTTCTGCAACAGGTGCTAAAACAGGAGATGTCTTTACAGTTATAAGAGCTGGAACTGGCGATGTTACAATAAAAGCACCTGCGGGAGTTAGTTATCGTACTTCGAGCGGTAAAACAGGAGAATTTACAAGTACAAAAAAAAATGAGCAAATACATCTCATATTTGATGGGGATACGTGGTTTTCCGAATGTAGCGCTGGTTAATGGAATAAAAAAAAGGTTATATAATAAAAAGCAAAGAGTATGAAAGTTAAGTTAGAATATCTAGAAGTATTCGTGACACTCGACAAGAGCCAGTGTCAGGTAGTGAACGCACGCAAGCAGATTGCGAACATCATCTATTCGCAGGGTGCAGGTCTTGGATTGGCAGGACAGGCTCTTGCCGTCAAGATGTGGAACGGAAGTGATGAAACCGACTACTCGCAGGAAGAGCTCGACATCATTAAGGGGCTGGTGGAGAAAACCACCGCTCCTTGTTTCATCGAAGCTGTCAGCAAGGCAATCAATGAATCTTTAAATCAATAATTTTATGGCAACAGAAACAAAAATCAATGACATAGCCAGTCAGTTGAGCACCGCCTCACGCCTAGTAGTGAGCACCGACTTTTTCTGGGTTTACACGGCTAGCGGCTTGCAGGTAAAGATTCCTGCCGAGTTTGTAAAGGCTTATCTCGTCAATGGCATAAAGCCTAGCATTAATGCCAATGGAAACTGGGAGATTGACGGCAAGGACCTGGGCGTAGCAGCTAAGGGAAAGACACCGCAGTTCCGTGGCGGTACGATGGGGATAGAGGTAAGCTATGATGACGGTAAGACGTGGACGCAGGCGGTGGCATATACCGACATGAATCCTGACTTGACTGCCCTTGTCGAAGCCTATACCAAGGTGATTCAGGGAGAAGCCGGTAGAGTGAATGCTGAAACCGCAAGAGTAGAAGCTGAAAAGGCACGTGTGGCAGCAGAAAACAAACGCGAAACGGACTTCTCTGCATCGAAGAAGGCTTGCGACGATGCAACGGCAAAGGCTAATTCCACCTATTCCCACCCACCTTACGTAGACAAGGACGGCTATTATTACAAATGGAACGTAACGACATCATCCTATAATAAGACAGACGTTAACCTTACTGGTAAGGCTTTCCAAATTAAAAAGGTATTCGCTTCTGTTTCAGCGATGAATGCAACAGACGTAAACACCTTTGCCGAGAATGATTTCATCCTCATCAATACGGCGAACGTTGAGGATGCTGACAATGCAAAGCTCTATGTAGTCGCTCTGAACGAACAAGGGCATAAGTTCTACAGCTATCTTGTAGATATGAGTGGTTTCCGTGGCTTTACGGGCAAAACTCCTCAGTTTCTCATCGGCAATGTGACCACTCTAGCCGAGGACGCAGAAGCAACAGCTACCGTATCAGCTTCGGGCACAGATACTGCCGGAAACCCTGTCTATAAGCTTAATCTCGGTATTCCGAAAGGCATCCGTCTCCGCTTTGCCGACCTTACGGATAGCGACAAGGCAGAGCTGATGAAGCCTGCTACCGATGCTGCTGCGGAATCTAAGAAACAGACCGAAGCATGCAAGACGGCGACCGATAACGCCAATACCCAGGAAACGGTTCGGCAGAAAGCAGAGACCACCCGCAACTTAAACGAGACTACACGGCAGAAGCAGGAAACGGTTCGGCAGGAAGCAGAGACCACCCGCAATAATAACGAGGCGGCACGCAAGACGGCTGAAACCAAGCGACAGCAGGACACCTCTGCTGCCATTACCAACTCGCAGACGCAGACCGCCATTGCCAAAGAGCTGAATGAACATCCGGTAAAGATGGGTGATAACGGCAACTGGTGGCAATGGAACATCAAGACCCACGCCTATGAGGACACGGGTATTGTGGCACGAGGTGGAGCAATGTATCCTACCTTCAAGCATGTTGGCAACAAGCTCTATATCGTAGACTACGGCAGCAACGTGAGCGAGCGAGTAGTGAAGAAGGGCAACAAGTTAGTATTCAGAATTTAAATATCAATCTTTTAAACGTAATAAGAATATGGCAGAACAGCAAGAAATTCTTTTAGGTAATGCCTTCGTCACAGACAAGGGCAACTGGCAGCAGGGAGCCACCTATGAGACTAATGACATCGTGCATACTCAGGATGGTATCTTCCTCTCCCTGTTAGACAATAACGCCACCAAGCCTTCTGCTTCGGCAGAGGGATGGAAGGTATGGCTCGACAAGACTCCGGTCAATGACAGCATTTCTCAGTTCAAGGCGCTGATGGATGCGTTTGGGGAAGCTAACCAGTTCTGTGGCTTTGCACGTCAGAACGGTGCAGCATCGGGGGATGCCGAGACATCTTACGGCAGCAAGGCACTGCTGCATGAGATTGGTAAGCACTTCCATCTGATGACCGTAAAGGACGGAATAGTACAGCATACCTGCGTAGGTGGCAGACTTACAAAGGCTACCAATGGAGATGATATTGCTATCGACGGAACGGATGGCGATGTGGTTCTCGGTGTAGATATGGATGGTCTGCAACTTATGAAGGCTACAAAAACAGTGAATGATAAGGAAACGAACGTGCTCGGTATCGGCTTGATTCCTGCATATTGGCAAAATGTGGCTAGCAAGCGATTGCCGAAGTTTGCCATTACACCTGTGGAGACTGTGAACTGCCAGTTGGACGGTGATGCCCGTTCTCAGGCTCACTGCATCTACAATACCGCAAAGTCTGGTCAGTATTCCTCACCACACGGAATTTTCAAGGCTAGCTATAAGACCTCTGGCGGCGGTTATCCTTCGCAGTTCGTATCTTGTGTAGATGCTATCCGCAATGCGCAGAATAAGAACACAGATGCTCTTACCAACCGTCCATATACTGGCATGTATTATGAGTTCTACGAGGCTTTCCTGGCTCTTTTCTATGCCGAAATTGGCAGTTTGAAGCATACTCAGATTGATTTGTTCGGTACTGGTCTTACGCCTACCGAAGTAGCAAATGCAACCACATTCTATGATGATGCCATCAGTGCGGTAAGCGGATGGAAGATTCTTACCTCTATTCCTTCTTATTCCAATGTGTGGGGCAATGAGGCAGTAACCGTAGGTTCTACCAAGCGCAACCTTGTAGGTGGAGTGGCTGGCGACAGCTGGTATGGTGTAGTAGGATGTCTTGAAGGGCAGCGTGTGCTCGATGGTATTGCCAAGGCTGGGCTTATTTCTAAGATGGGCAGCAAGGCTAATATATTTTCTTTTGATGATTCGGGCAATATTGTATGCACATCGGATGGTAGCATCAATCCTGCTGACGGAACGGGCATGACTGTCAATAAGCATTACTATGTAGTACGTGATGTTCCATGTTGTGAGGGTATGGCAGATGGAGTAATGACTGCTGTAGTCAATTCTTATACCGTGATGGAGTTTGCCGATGGCGTAAAGCTGACATCAGGAAGCGTTGATCTTACAGGTAAGAAAGCCATTTTGAAGCGTAGCATTCCTATTTATCGTGGTTTTACCCTGCCGTATGTAGGTTTGTTCCGTCAGATGGATGGTGCATTCCTTGTGGCAAAGGTCGATAACGACAACAATATTAGCATGGAGTTTAGATGCGCTGAGAAATTTGAGGACATAAAGGCTCGCAAGACGTTTGGCTATGAAGCTGCCGTAGATGGGGAAGCTGATATAGAAAAGGGGCTTTCACAGGTCTACAAATACCCTGCAAGACAGAATAGCGAATACTGGGTGAGCAAGTGCGATTACAATCTTTCCCTGTTCTGCGCAACTGCCTTTGGCGGAGGAACCAGAACGCATGAAAATATGTATATATGGATGTATGACACAAATAATGCAGGAAAAGGGAAACGTCAGGTACACGGCTCTGTTGTGGGTTGCCTTCTGATTTATTGGAGTCCGCGTGCGTCGGTGCGTACTGTGTATGGTTACTCTCACGCTGCGTATCAGTATGACCATTACGCTGGGGCTTTCGCTGTCCTTTTGCAATAGTAATAATTTTAGTGTCAGTAAAAATAGAAGTTAAATTTTCCAGCCAAAGTTGAAGTAGCGTCTTAGCTAGTCAATTCTTGAACGGAAGTTGAAGCTCTACCAACAACAGGCTCGTGGGGCTAGGCGGTTCAGCCGTGCCCCACATGCCCAAGATGCGTTTTACGATTTAACAAAAAGAAACAAAAGATATGAACAGATTCAAAACCCTCGTATTGAATGGCATGAGCCATGAATTGCCCCGTGAGCAAGCTGCTTGCGAGTACTTGAGTGCGTGGGTTGAGTCATTCTGCGAAGATGTACCGATGGTGTTAGCCGAGCCTTATGAGTTCGGTACAGACGGGAAGAATGGCAAGAACGAAGGTAAGGAGAACGGCTCTGTTGTGGGTTGCAATCTGAATAATTGGAATCCGCGTGCGTCGGTGCGTACTGTGAATGGTAACAATCACGCTGCGAATCAGAATGACAATTACGCTGGGGCTTTCGCTGTCATAAGCGGTAGAAATACTGAGAATATCGGGAAAAACCTTACATCGTGTCCTGCAAGGACAAATACAACGGAAGGCTCTGTCGCCATAGGTGGGCAGGGGCGATGTGACTACGGCTCATCATTACCTTTCTGGAATGATGGTGAGTATAAAGCGGAAAGCAACGCAATCGCTACCGAAAAGGAGCGAATATTAAAGGAGCTGAAGACAGCAAACTCAAAAAGAAAATTGAAGAATCTGAGATATTTCTTTGTAAATCGTGATTTGATAGAAATGGCTTTCGACCGCACGATGGAGCGAACCCATTGTGCAAAACATACTAAAAAGAGTTATATCAACAGCAAAGCGGAAATATGCGAGCGTATTTATCGTGAGCTTGACACTATGACTTATCAGCCGAAGCGTCCCGTGGATAGAGTAATCCACAAGCGAGGTAAAGGGGATAAGGATAGGAATGCGAAGATTTCGGATATGTACGACCGCATCGTTCAGAACCTGATGCTGATAGTAATAGAGCGGAAGTTTCGTAACATGATGATAAGAAACGTGTATAGCGGAATTGAGGAACGTTCGATGCTATCCAACAACAAGACTTATTGCATGGTGAACATTATCCGTCATTGGGTTGCGACTCATCCAGATAGCTGGGTTGGTATGACAGATATACGGCATTTCTACGAGAATCTTCGCATGAAGGTTGTGTTTGGAATAATATTCAAGACGATTGTATGTCCTTATGCACGGTGGTTGCTTATCACCATGTTTCAATACTACGATAGGTTGCCTATCGGTGGTAGTCTGAGCCAGATAATGGCTATGATAACGCTGAATGATTGTGATAGGGAAATTCTCCGCAGGTATCGTATATTTTTCTGTTGCTTCGGGGATAACCGTTTGATGGGTGGTGACAAGGCGACCGTTCGAAGAGCTATGGAGTTTCAGATGGCTTACTATGAGAGTGCCCTGCAAATGGAAGTGAAGGGTGATTATCAGATTCGCAAGGTGAAGGACGGTTTCCGCTTCTGTAAGATTGATTATCATGGCAGTTTTACTCACGTAAGGGCAGAGATAAGACGAAGAAGCATCCGTGCATGGAGAAAAGGAAAACAACACTATGCAGGATATTACGGTATGCTAAAGAAAACGGACAGCAAGTACTTGGATGGATTGATTGAAAAGAATTATATGGAAGTAGTAAATAAACATGGTATGCGTGTAACCACGCAGAATGGCGATAAGCTCAAATTGAGGGATGTTCCTGATGGGTCAATTATCATTCCAGTTGATTATAGGTTCGAGGTATCGAAGAAGAGAAATGAGGATAGGATAACAGAAATGAAGGCGCAAGGAGCTACGGATGCAGAGATTGCAGCTTTGCCTGTGAGCTATTTCGTACAGCTTACCTATATCGAGTTGAAGCCGAATGGAGACAAACGCCTTTGTCATTCCAATGAAGGAAGTGAGGAAATAGTAGAGTTCTTCAAATTAGTAGCAAATGGCGAGGAACTACACCAGAAACTTACTGTAGGACATGAAGGAAATAAGACTTTCTTCAAGGAGTATCATATAAGTAAAGAAGAGGCTTGCGATTATATCTGCAAGCAGTTGGGAATATAATTTTTAATTAGACTATATTATGGAAAAAAATGTATTTTACGAGAAGCAGCCTAAAGTGCTATATAGTGGCAGTAAGGCGATGGTGCTCTTGAATGAGCAGGTAGAGAATGAAAAAATTGGCGCTTTAGTTAATGGCGAAACACCTATTGAGGAACGAAAGGCATATCACTATGATTGCTACTGGCTTGATGGTGTAAACGAACAGACGGAAGAATCTGTTCTTATTGCAGCCAAGTCTTCAATCATTTCAGAGATTACAGCCTACGACTCCTCTACAGCCGTAAATTCCTTCCTGCTGAACGGCATGGAGGTATGGCTCGACAAGGCGACACGTGTGGGACTGATGAACTCTACCACCATCGCTAAGAGCATGGGACAGCAGAAGACTACACTTTGGCTGGGAAGCTATCAGTTGGAGGTGGACTGCGACAAGGCTATACAGTTGCTCTCAGCATTGGAAATGTATGCCCTGGAGTGCTTCAACGTGACGGCAGCGCATAAGAAGGCAGTGAGCGAGTTGGATAACATTGAGGGTGTCCTGACCTATGATTATAAGTCAGGCTATCCTGAGAAACTGAAGATGGAGGTGTAGGCTTATGTGGTATCTTGCATTTATCTCGTTTCTCTTGCTTGGAGGGTATCTGCTGTTGATGGCATTGCGCTTCGGAATCCCTAATATGGTGAGTGATACCTACTATCAGTTGCAGTCTACTACGGGCAGCGAAATCGCTCCCTTCAAGAAACCCCGCAATATGGGTTGGATATTCTCGCTGATTATGGTTGCGGTGGCGTTCCTCATGCTTATCTCTCTGCTCGATACAGGCAGGGGCATTCAGTTTCTCGCCTTCCTTGGCTGTGCAGGCTTGTGCTTCGTAGGCTTTGCCCCTAACTATTGCGACCGTGATGCCTATTCTGTGCATAAGACAGCAGCTATCGTGGCTGCGGCAGGTTGCGTAGGCTGGTGCTTGTCGGTATGCTGGTGGATAACGTTTGTGATAGCTCTCCTATACACCATCTACCTAGTTGCCATTGATTTCTTCAAGGTGGCAAACGGTATCTGGTATATCAGTAAGGATGTCAAGTTCCACCCTTGGTATTGGTTAGAGATAGCAGGGTTCGCAGACGTGTTCCTCACGTATTTATTAATGTCAATTATTTAAAAGATGAAGCTATGAAGATAGTAAAGAACAGATTCATTCCCCCTAGAGGTTTCGCTTATGTGAACCTCTTCGGGGTTCTCTTCACTCGAAGAGACAAGCCAATCAGTGATAGGACTCTTAATCATGAAATGATACACACCGAGCAAATGAAGGAAATGCTCTATGTATTTTTCTACTTGTGGTATCTCATCGAATGGCTTGTCAGGCTTATCATCCTCAGAGACAGTCATAAGGCTTACCGTGCAATATCGTTTGAGAGGGAGGCTTATGCCAATCAGGAAAACCTCACGTACCTTGAAGGCAGGAAGCGTTACCATTGGCTTTCGTATGTATTTTAAAAGATAAGGCGGTTTACAACATGTAGCCGCCTTTCTTTTTGCTAGCAAAAACTTTCAAATTGTTACTTTTTGTAAAGTTTAACACAAAAATATTCTCATTTTCATTATTTTTGTACAGAAAAGGGTATCTTTGCACCATCATTTATTTTAAATCAACGAATTATGAACAATTAACTATAGACAAAAGGAGGTATTTCAATGACAGAAGAACAAAAAGACGAAGTCCATCGGTTAGTTCAATCAGTCGGTGTTGTACAGTTGTCAAGAGTAATGTTTAAGGACATGGACGTTAGCGAAATTATAAACGTCATTATCCTTGCAGGTAGAGGCTACAGCATAAAGCTACTCACTTGGTTTAAGTATTATTGTGAAGTGATGCCTCTGTTTATCATGCTTTTTCATATTGCATGCATGGTAACATTTGCGTCTCATGAAAAAGAAATGTGCGTATGGTTTAAGGAGAATTGGGTATCGGCAGCATTTATCTATTTCTCTGTTTACATCCATCCGCTTGTGCTTATACTTGCGAGCAGATTCTTTTGGCTCTGCTACAGATGGCGTATTCCGATGATAATCTACCTATTTGGGATAAATGCTATTCATATCGTATACTGGAATGTTTTCACCACCAACGAAATGGTGGAAGCTAATGTTGTAATACTTGTAATGACCATTATATTTTATGTATATGGTTTTGCCGATAAGTATTTCTCAGGCAAGGGCTGTCAAAGTTTAATCTCTAGATTATAATGATATGGGAAAGTTATTTGGTTATCACACCTTGGGAGTGTTATTAAAATCGTTATCGGATTCTTGTTTTCGAGCAGACGAGCAAGAGAAGAGAGGGGAGAAGGTAACTGCTTGCGGAATGAGTAGCGATGAGATAGAAGACCTTTGTGAGAACTATCTGCCGTATGCTCTCAACCCTATGTTGAGCACAGAGGAGGTCAAGGAAAAATTGCGAGTTTCTGATGCTACCCTTAACAGGATGGTGGCTAGGGGTGATATTCCGAACGGCGAGTGCAAGAAGCGTGGGCACACTAGGTATTGGAAGAAGTGGGATATTCTGCACTTCATTAAGAGTAAGAGAGGTAAGTGATTGCCTCTCTTTTTTTTTGTTTTTACATTTTCAAGAAGTCTTCTATATCTATGTACTCAATACCGAAATTCTCCGCACATTGTTTGTCGGAGTCAGAGAAGTCACCTTCTTTTCCACTAGCATCACCTATCATAATCAACTCACTTTTCTTCCAAGAAGAATACGATTCTAGCATTCCGGTATTTGGCTTTCTCATTCCTATCTCTGCATACGATGGACAATACATAGAGTTAACGAAGATATTTCGTCCGGTATGATTGCGAAGATATTTTTGCATAAAGCTTTCAATAGCCTTAATCTTGCCGATGAAATCCTGTTCGTCAACGAATTGAGGGATGCCTCCTTGGTTTGAAACTATTTCTACATAGTAAAGAGTAGGGAATACCTCTACAATCTTATCTAAAACCTCTTTACGGATTTTGAAATCTGTTACATCTGTAGGAAAGGTGTTTCCTGATATAGTTGTAATAATCGTGTCGTCCAAATCAATGAATAATACTTTTTTCTTGATTAAATATCCTTTTTCTGTCATAATTTTGCTTTTTTTCTATATTGATATATTAATATCTTTATCTACGAAAATTAAGTTTGAAAAACACAGTTGTTCCGGTGTGTCTCACCATTTTTATTACAATGCAAAGATACGACAAAAAAGATGTTATTGCAAATAAATTAATGCAAATTTTAAAACGTTATCTGTTTTTAATGAAATCATTAACAATTCTCTCTATGGTGTCTTGCTTGATAGCTATAGGGGCATCACCTTGATATTCTATCACTTGGTTGCCGCATTCCTTCCAAAATAGGTTGCTATTGATGCGTTCGCCATCTACCAAGATCCAATCCGGATGATGTTCAAACGAATGCATATTAGTTAGCGGAACGAGAATGAATAATTTATTCTCCATCTTGTTTACGAGTACCGACAAGTCATTATCATCAAATGTAATGATAACTCGATTTTCATTCTCAGATAGAACGTTAAAATCCTCATTAAAACGTTCATAAAGGTAATTTTTGATTTTCGAACAACTCATATTCTTGTAATTTTATAGGAGGGCAGATGGAAAAATCCAAGGTCTGCCCGCCAAGTTAAACTTATAAGGAAATCTTCTATAATATAGACTGGCAAAGCCATCCCATGAGATAGCATGGTTCTTCGCCTTGCATGTCTATTCCCAGATGGTTGCATATATGTGCTACTACATGAAACATTTCATGTGTGAGACTATTTATATACTCACCTTCAGAAGTAGACTTGCAAATGAGCACAACACTTGTTTTCTTTGAAACATTTGTGTATGTCAATCCTTTGTTTGAAGAATCGGTTGAAATGTGGTCGTATGCATCCAATAATGGTTGCCCCTTACAATCAATGGAACTTAGTAAGTCCATAGCTTCGTCAACATCTTCTTGATTAGCTACATGACATACAATCACATTCCAATCGTATTTCTCCAAGTAAATTTCTTGTTTAATCATAATACATCATCCCATGGAATGCCGATACCATTATGGTTGCAATCGGCATAAAATCTATTGAAAATAAATCCGTCCGCTTGGTCTGGGTCATCCACCATATCCTTAATGAATTGAGCCAAAGCAGCTTCGTCTTTTAAAGAAGACTTAAAGAAATCGGCTCTAGCCATGTTTGCGACATAAACGAAATCGTAATTGTCGGCATTCTCCAACTTTACGTTGTTGACTTTAAGAAGTTCCTCGACTGTATCTTTTTCTGTCGGTTCAACTTTTTCGAGCTTACCAGTCGTTGCGTTTGTCTTGCGCATTAAGGTAATAGCCCAATCGCACATCTTTTTATTGAAGTGCCAGCCATTGTAGCGAAGGTATGCAATCATCCCTTCAGGCTTCATATCGTATGCGTCAAGTGGTATTTTGTATCTTCCCATAATAAAAGCTTTTAAAGGAGGTGGAGATTTCTCCCCACCTCAAAGTGTAATACTAATAGCGATAACCGCCACCTCTGCGACCACCATGTCTTTCACCATAGCGGTCATCATCGTCATCATCCCAATTGTCTCGGTAATCCGGCATTGGGCTTCTGTGACCCATTCGTCCATACTTGTCATCCCCCATTTCATCAATGCAGTGCATGAGTTTGCCACCATACTTAAGCATCTTCTCTACAAGTTCCGACATTTCATTTACCTTGTTTTCGGTAATTTCTATCATGTATCCCATAATGATTTACTTTTTTGTATTAACTTTTTCCAAAGCCACTGACAACATAGACTTAATATCGGTCAAAGTTCCCTTCATTCCGCTGACCTCGCTTTTGAGGTTATTGATGTCTTCTTCCTGTTGTCTGTCTTTGGCTATTTGCGGATTCAAGATGGCACGCATCTTTGCGCACTCTTCCATAACCTTCTTGTGGTATGGCTCGCTTTCCACAATCTCCTTAGAATGGCGAAACATAGCCTCAACTTCCGCATCCATGGCTTCACGACTTTCAGAAACCACAAGGTTCTCTGAGTTTGCGATTTGCATGTTGGATGGGAGTTGTTTGAACTCCATTTGCTCATTCGGCAATTTCACGACAACATCAACGGTAGTCTCCATTGGTTGTGGGTTGAATTGCCCTGGAGTATATGTTGGGAACTTAGGTTGTGGGTTACTGACCGACACAACCTGTCCGATTTTAAGACTTGGGTTTTCACCCTTGTCAAGCACATAGAATATGCTGTTAGGTCGAAGTCCTTGAAACATAGCTTTGTAATGTTAATTGTTAAACAATACCCGTCATTAGCTGAAGGGTGTTAGTATCTCGCTCGAACCAAAACTGATAAACTCCAGTTCCTGCAATGTCGGCTACCGTCAAAGGATTGCCGTTGAACTTAGTTACAGCTTGGGTTACGCCATTGGTCTCGAAAAGGATAGGCAGCGTATTTGTCGTACCTGTCGGAATAGCTTGATGTAGGTTCACAAAGATAGTTCCCCTATAGTTAGCATTCACGAAGGCGTGGTTTCTGAACGAGAAAACGACATTTTCGGTGTTCACCACCACGCCTGTAGATGCGATAGCTGCCGAGCCGTTACGATTAACCCATGCAAAAGGTCTCATCCATAACATAGCAGCCTCCTTTCTTTAACCCCAGAATCCGTTGTTGGCAGCATTCAAACCATACAGACCAGCCTGATAAGCGACACAATTAGGAACCGCAGTAAACGGGCTGTAAGGAGTAGTTACCGTCTCTGGTAACTTACACTTGATACCTGCCACCTCACTCTGCAAGCCAGCCAATACCGCATTGATAGGTGCTACAGCCTGACCCACAATCTGTGATGTCATAGCGGAAGACTTGAAGGTACTGTTCTCCTCACGAAGAGAATCAATCTTGTTCTGCATCTCACGCATCTCAGCCTGCTTCTGACCGTCAACGATGGTCTGAGTGCTTTCCTTGATAGCGTTGTGCAAGTCACAAGTCTGTCGCTGGGTCTCGTAAGCCACGTTAGAGAAGCCACGCTCCTGACCTACGGCTACATTGTTGATGGCATTCTGCAAAGTGCCAGTTTGCTGACACATAGCCAACTTGACGTTTCCGTCCATAGCCGTAATATTGTTATTTACACGGCAGCAGCAATCAGCGAGTTGTGATGCAATCTGCATATTACCTTGCTGAAGAGCGTTGATGGTTTGCATTCCGCTCATGCCTACTTGGTTGCCTACGTTCTGAACTTGGGTTGTCAAGGCAGAGATTGCTTGCTGAATCTGTCCTTCAGTACAATTGAGCTGAGTAGCGAGATTACTGAGTGCATTACGATTGCCACCGATAGCATCCATAAGCAAGGAACGACCATAGTCATTGTTGATTTCATTGGCAAGACCTGCGCCATTGCCACGACCACCAAAGCCGAAACCATTACCGCCCCAACCACAGAAGCAAAGGATAAAGAGCAGCCAAATGAACCAAGAACCATCGCCATTGCCGAATCCGTTATTACCCTTCATCGCAAGAAGAACGTTTGGGTCAACGCCTCTCTGTTGGAGCAAAGGAGCTATCAAGCTCATCATTCCTCCATTGTTACCTGAACCCTCTGGATTAAAAACATAAGTTTTTGATGTCTCCATAAGAATAATCTTTTTGTGTTAAACCTTAATTAAACTAACTCTATGTAACGTTACGGCTGCAAAGTTACGCATAATAAGCAAAAGGTTTAATAACTCTATCAAACTTTCTTTTATACGCTAATAATCAAGTAGTTAAGGTGAGAGGAGGTAATATCATACTTTCGAATGGTCGAAAAAATAAAGGCTTGTTTGCAAATTCCGTTTGCATTTTTTATTCTCTGCAAACGGAATTGCAAACATAAATTATGCACATACAAACTTGAAACCAAACTTTCGAGTATAGTATTCCTCTTTCGGATGTCTTTTCGTTTCGGCATCATAGCAGAGGATAAACGGCTCACCATCTGAGTAGAAATAGTTGTAAGACTTACGCAAATACATCTTCGCATTCAAAGCCTTTGGAGAGAGTTTTCTTATTCTTAACCTCGTTTCTTGAGGCTTACCCGACAACACTCTAAGTTCATCCATTTTATATTGCATATGCAGCTTTCTGCCTTTACTAGCATATTTTTCTTTATTCCAATAGTTCCGTAAAGACTTGTTTCGCTCTTTGCGAATCCTAATTTTCGTTTCTTCATCATGTTCTAGACCGAACTTACTGACTTGTCTCAATATTGTTGATATAGGTATATCCAATAATTCTGAAATTTCTCTTGCAGTCATTGTCTTATACATGTCAGAGATTTTTCTGATAGTTTCCTTATTCAATTTGTTGTCTATTTTAGTACCACCTAAAATTGCGATATACTTATATAATGTATGTGCGGTAACACCAGCTGTCTTAGCCACTTCCTTCCGTGGATAGTCATTGATGTGGGCTTTGATATAGTCCATCTGTTCTTGTGTTAGTTTTCTTGGCATCCTTCATCCTCCTCAAAAGAAAATCCATATTTATTCATGTAGTACTTCTCGTTCATCCTATGAGTATTCCGGTCATAACCCAAGATATAAGGTTCGCCTTCAAAACCGAAATACCCATGCTTCGTAATGAGATTGTATTTGGCGTGATACGCTTTTGTCGGCAACTCGGAAAACTTAAAATACGTTTTCTGTGGTATGCAGGACATAACTCTGAATTTTTCTACACGCATCGTTTTTTGCCAGCTTTTTACCCTTTTACTTATTGTTGCTTTCTCATACGCTTTCTTTAAATTTGCCAAACTATTCTTTTTAAGTCTTTCGATAGTTTCTTCTGAATGAGTAAGCTTTAGTCTTTTTGCCGCCTTTCCTACTGTAGATGGATGACACCCTACAATCTCGGCAATCTCTTTGACTGAATGGTTGGTATAAAGCTTTGCAATTTGTTCATCACGCTTCTTGTTGGGTTGCGGAACCGGTCTTTTATGTTCGATTTTACAATTGCAATCATGTAGAATCTTATACAAGAATTTTACGCTGACACCCATTCTTTGTGCCAACTTGTATCTTGGTCGTTCATTTATGTGCGCCTTAATAAAGTTTATTGTGTCTTGTTCTATAACTTTCATTTTTATTCAGTTTTTGTGGTGTGTCTCACCTGTTTTTTGCAAAGATAATGAGATTTTATTGGTAGAGCAAATAATTTAATGTGTTATAACTTTGTTTAAGGAAAAATTTAATTATTTGCACAAAAATTAATTGTGTGGTTTTACGACTCGGCTATTTTCACATTATTATATATAAATAGCTATCTTTGCAACAAAAAATACAATAAAATGACAGCGGAAACTATTCAATTAATACAGACGGGAATTAATCTTCTTTGTGCATCGGGTGTAATCTCAACTCTGCTGTACTATAATAGTAGAAAGCGAAAGGAGGCGGCACTCGCATCACAGGAAGAGAATAAGACTATTTCATCGTATGCCGATGAGTGGAAGGCTCTCTATGAACGTTCCAACGAATCGGTTATTAATCTTGGCGGCAAAGTTGATGAATTATATGAGGAAATCAATCAGTATCGTATTACGATACGCAATCTTAGGGATGAGAAGAACGATTTGAAGCTTGCCTTGCATGAGGCACAATGGAACAGATGCATCAAGGATGGATGCCAACTTAGAACCCCACCAAGAAAACGAAATTCTTTAGAAGCATTTGTTGAAAAAGAAGAGAGCGCTATATATCGTGACAGGGAGGATTAAAATATGGTTAAGTATCTGAAATTACTCATACAAGTTAATAGCGGACATTCAAGCAAGGCATTCTTCTTAGTGTCCGTTACTCTGATAGGTCTCTTGATGCTCCTAGTAGTATGCTTCGTCTTAGTGTGGGAAGTGGTAACTTATGGTACTATCAAGACCGATTTGATGGGGTTAAGTGCATTTGTTGGTAGTGTAGCTAGTTTGTTCGTCACGGCTGGCATTACCAAGACGATAGGGGAACGTGGCGAACACAATAACAACAACTTAAAGATGGAGGAAAAAGACAATGGCTAAATCGGAGATTTTAAGCGAGTTCGTGCTTAGCTGGGAATCATCTAAGTACACAAACATGAGAAGTGATAGGGGTGGAGCGACAAAATTCGGAATTACGCTTGCCACTTGGAAGAAGGTTGGATATGACAAGAATGGCGATGGAAAGATTACTGCCGAGGACGTTAAGTCGCTATCCAAGTCGGACTATGACCGAGTTTTCAAGAGGAATTACTGGGACGTTTGTTATGGAGACAAAATTATCAACCAGTCGGTCGCAAACCTTCTTGTAGATTTCGCATACAACAGCGGATGTTCAAAGGCTATCAAGAAGATACAGAAAGTAGTCGGAACAAAGGAGGATGGTATCATAGGCAAGAACACCTTGGCGGCTATCAACAACTTCAAGCAAGGACAATGGGTCTTGTTCGACAAGCTAAAGATTGCTAGGATAACTTACCTTAATGACATCGTGAAGAACGACCCGAAACAAGAGGTCAATCTGAAGGGTTGGCTGAGACGTGTCGGGAACATCCAATATGGTAAGCTCGTCTGCAATGACGGGCGTGCGATAAACTGCCAATAACACAAAAATAACTCCATCGCTCTAGTCGGTGGGGCTATTTTCGTTAAAGTCCTAGCTTGGTGGTTATCCAAGAGCCAATTGGAACATTCTCCTCCTTGGACTTCTGCTTTATATAGTCCACGGTTTCCTTTGGCATCCTTATGCAAAGGTTCACGTTGTTCCCTTTCTTTCGTCCGCTTCCAGCCCTTGCGCCTCCTCTGTTACTTTTCTTGTTATCCATATCTATTTTGTTAGAAGTATTACTCTATCCATTGTTGTGCTTCTTGGAGCGATAAAATAGCATTCTCGCTCCAGCTTGTCTTTTACGAGTCGGTCTATCTCCTTTATCTTATCTCTGCTTTCGTCTAGCTGGTTCGTTAACATCTTGATGCGTCCTTGCATATACTTCAATTCGGTAGCCACATTCTCTGGCTTACAAACTTTGCTTATGTTTGCTAGAACAGCTTTCATAGCCTTGTCTTCTTCTACCAACTTGTCGTAGTTGCGAAGAATAGGAAGCATCTGCCTCTCGTAAGGAATATTGTTTTTTGTCTTACTCATATTATTCTACAATTTGAAATGCCAAGTCGTTCAATATGACTCCAATCGGTGTGTTCTTATCTGTGTTACGGAATGGCTTATCCAACACGAAAGCACAAACCTTGGTGTCATAGATTATCTTATAAGTACTGCCGAGCAAGGAAATGGTATCTCCCTCGTATAGTTCTTTTCCATTCTCATCCTTTAATCCTGTGTATTGGCAAATGGTATCTTCCACTACCTCATATACGCTGCAATACTCATCTTCGATAGTATGGTATTGTTTCTTTCCTTCTCCTGTGAATAGGCTACCATATACAAAGTCGGTTTCTTTTTGGGCAATAAAGTCAAGCCCCTTCAATCCGTCTGCTCTTCTTGCTCTGAATTTGATAGTTCTCATATTGCTTGTTTTTAAAGTTCTTTAATTGTTTTCCTTTAGATAATCTGCCGAAGCTTGCAACATCTTGATTGTGTTCTCAACAACCTTGTGGGCATCGTAGTCTGATCCTGCCTCGTCAAGAGCTTGCTTGTTCATTCTGATAAGCATCTCTAGGAACGTGGCACATTCATCCTTTGTTGGTGCATTGACGTGGATAGGTTTTTGAACCGTCTTCACGAAATAGTCCATACCTTTCTTTAATAAGGTTCTTATCTCGTTCATTCGGCTATTTTTTCCTATCATCTGTTGTATCTGGATACGGCAACTCACACCACGTTTAGGATAGCCTATGCGGTAATCATCGCCAACCTCTTCCATCTCTCCGTCCAGATAGTCAACCTTTGCAATAAATCCGTTGTCCTTATCCGTGCAAACTAGGAAGTCACATTCTCCTCGCTTGTGATTGCGAGTGTTGTCAATGATGAAAAGTGGTATTTCTCTCTTTGCCATATTATAGAGTTTTTTGCAAGTTGTTGTATTTGTTCATAATCTCTTCGAAGCAACCTTCTTTCTCCTTGATAACTTTTTTCAAGTCTTCTTGGAAGATAGTTCTACACCATTGCGTGCCATCCTTAAAGTAAATGTTAAGATGGCTTTGGTCTCCATTATTATAGAAATTGTATGTTTTAATCTCTTTCATATCCGTAAATCTAAATAGTTATGCTTTTTACAACGTATGCAAACTTCATCGTACCATAGGCGTTATATTGGATAAGTCGTATAGAGATTGCATATTCATTTTTTAAGAATAGATAACCTTCTGCTATAATAGATTTTTGTACTTCTAGGCTCTTGTCTGGATTGACCATCTCTATAGCCTTGCATCTACTCTCAACTACAGTGAGGTCTGTATCAGATAGCATTTTAGTTATTTCTTCTTTGGCTGTTTCTTCATCCTCATACTTAAAATTGTTTTTAGCGAGAATGCGATTAAACATCAAATCTGTTGTCAAGCTTAATTCTTTCATATCCGTAAGTTTAAATGGTTATTATGCGAACAAAAGGGCACATTGAAACTCGTTCTCGAAACGCTCTCTTGTGTAGTCTGCGAAGCGCTCGAACTTGCCACCTTTTGCGAACTCCTTAGCATCTGCAATGAAGTTACACTCCTTAATGATGGACTTAGCTTGAACTTGCTCAAATCCGAACTCGAAGAACTCACGCATTCTTTTTTGATTAGTTGTTGCCATATTCTTTTCGCTTGCCGTGATGCGTTAGGGCTTAATTGTTAATAATACAGTTTCTGAAGGTGTGTCTCACCTTTCTAATTCTGTTACAAAGATACAAAGAATATTTGAAATATGCAATAAAAAATCAAATTATTTTCTTTGCTTTAACGTCTTTTGGCTATAATAGTAGGCTTGATTACATTCGTTAACAGAAAATGGCTAGTTTTTCACTTATTCGGGTTTTGGAAATAACCCAAATGGCTCTTTTTGTTCCATATATAATATAATTTGTACCTTTGCACTCAAAAAGGAGGTTGATATGCAACTAAGATTTGATTGGTGGCGTTGGCTCGTTACCATATTGGTAGGTTTCTTCATCATGCTTATGATGTACGGATGCCGGACGACAAGATATGTAGATGTAGAAAAAGTGGTGCGAGACACAACTACTTATGCCCATTGGGACTCAATTGTCAACGAAAGGGTCAAGCTTATTCGGGATAGCTTGTTATCTTATCATTGGGAGCAGACCGAAAAGCAGGTTAAGGATTCCACTTACGTCAAGGATGATGTCAAGACAAGGGTAGATGAGAGTGGTAAGGTACTAGGTAAGGATTCTACTCATATAGAGATTAGATACAGGGACAGCAAGGAACTATCCAAGGTTCGTGATAGCCTTATTCATTATAAGGAGATAGCAGAGCGAGCGAGTATATACAAGGCTCAGAGGGATAGTCTAAACAGAGAATTGAGTATCACCCAGACCAAAAAGGAATATATTGAGAAAGACTTGGTGGGCTGGGACTTGTTCTATTGGAAATTCGGTATGATTTCCTTTTGGGTCGTTTCCTTGACGCTAGTAGCAATGATTTTCTTTCTCACGATAAAATACAAGAAAAAGTTTTTTCATTAGGTTGGTTTTTAGTTATTTAAGGTTTTAGATTGGTTTTTAGGTAACAACTTGTGGGGCAGCTGCCAGTGATGGTGGTTGCTCTTTTTTTATATCTTGAAAATGCATTAGAGTGTGAAACATCAAATCCGCAAGCGATTTAATGCGTATATAGTTTTATATATGTAACTAAATATGGTATTCTGTGTTAAGAAAGCATAATATATATAATTCCACACATTAAAACCCTTGCAGTTTGAAAATAAATTAGTAACTTTGCAACGTGCTTTGTTGGTGCTGACCCGCTTACAAGAATCAATAAGATTTCCCGTGGCGAAAGCCATACTACGATAATCCTTACCTAGATTTCGGGGTCAGACGAATGAAGGGTAAGGATTTCTTTTTAGAATCCTTGTTTTGAGTCGAAACATCCTTAGATAGTTCTAAGTTAATAATGGGCTATAATTGTTGGAGTAGGCGAAACACAGATAAGTTAAATAAATAAGGAAACGAGTTCTTATGCATCAGATTAGAATTGGTATCAAGCAAGCTAAAATTGCACTAGGCGATAAGAATCGCTTGGTGGGATTTTGTTTTGCCTTAAAGATAAAATTTTTATTCCGTGCATCAGACCTTCATTTTAGATCTACAAACCAAGCAGCTAAAGTGATGGGTTACAACAAGAAAGATTTCAAACAATATTTGGATTTATCAGTTAAATTTGGATATTGTAGAATCGAAACTAATAAGTTCGGTGTGAAGAGAATCATAGCGAACAGGTTGTATGACAGTTTCCAGTACAGCTACAAGACAAGACGATGCGAGATAGCTAAACTTACCTTGCCTCAGTTGAGAAGTCTTTTGTGTGATGTTGTTGTGAGTAACAAAATCAATGTCATTGAAAATGTCTCCAATACGCATTGTAGAGCCGTTAATGGAAATACGATTAAAAGTGTACGTAGTGCCAAAAAAACGGAAGCTCGTATGTTGGAAAGACCATTCAATGAAAAGTACACAAGTTATTCATACACCAGCATGATGAAAGATACCTGTTCAACTAGATACCAAGTTGGGAAGACTATCAAGAAGCTTGTTAAGTCTGGTGCGGTAAAAAAAATAGTCCAATGTACAGAAGTCGGAATAGACGCATGTGCTTGTACTAACAATTGGCATTATTATGATGCGTTTGGAAATCTTATCATCATTTCTGCAAAATATCGAAAGGGGCAACTGCGATGCACTAACAAATACAAAGTCCTAAAAAGCCAAGTATCTAAGTCGAAGAGTGGAACGAACCCAAAAATTATTGAGCGAAAGATGAAGTGGGTAAAAAATCGAACGTAATAATAGTAGACGAGAGAATCAATAAATAACCTGCGCTCGTAAGGGAGTTCGTAAAGGTAAGGGGAATATACGAAGTATATTTCACTTACGTATATAAACTACTCGTATGTGTGTGAGGTTGATTGAAGAAACTAAGAAAAGAAAGAAGCTATGGGAGAAAGAAGACAAACGAAGGGGGATGAGCACAGAAGCGTTACAAAGCCAACTTATGAAGAGTTTGCAATGTTTTGCTTGATGGCAGGTTTCACGAAAGACAACCTGAAGTGGCTTTATGGTCGCTTCGATGATGTCGGATGGTTGCTGCCAAGCGGTAAAGTCCCTAAGAAATGGGAGGATTTGGTCAAGAAATGGAATTCCTTGAAAAATCCAAGCCAGACTTACCGCAAGCATGGTTTCAAGTTCAAGACCAAGGAAGAGAAGATGCACGACTGCTACGAAGTGTGGACAGATGGTTCTGCGGTACTTAGGACTGATACCAAGCGAAGGAAGTACACTGGTGGTGCTGCCTATGTAATTTTACACGAAGGCAAGGTGTATAAGCAGGGAAACTACGGAACTATAGACACGACAATAAGCCGAATGGAGCTTTTGGCAATCATCTGTGGTGTTGGTCATTGTCCACAAGGTGCGGTTGTGACGGTTCATAGCGATAGCCAATATGCACTTAAGACCTTGAGCGGTGTTTATTCTGCCCACAAGAATTTAGACTTGATGGAGAAGTTTAGAAAGCATTCCGCTCATATAGCACACATTACTTGGCGCAAGGTGAAGAGCCATTCGGGAGTTGAATATAACGAGCTTTGCGACAGATTGGCAAACGAAGGTAGAATAGCTGCCGAGATTAAGGCAGGGTTAAGAGTTAATTCAAAAGCTTAGAGAAATGAAGATACGGACATTTGAACTATGTGCCGGATATGACTCTCAACTGATGGCTTTGGAGCGACTGAAGAAGAAATATTCTGATTTCGATTACGAGTGCATCGGATGGTCTGAGATAGAGCCAAGCGCAATAGCATTGCATAATGCTTGCTTTCCTAGTCTGTCCGGTAAGAATTTCGGTGATATGACCAAGATAGATTGGAGCAAAGTTGCCGACTTTGACTTGTTGACATACTCAACACCTTGCCAGTCTGTTTCGCAAGCTGGAAAGCAGAAAGGAATAGAGGAGGGAAGCAATACACGTTCCTCTATCCTTTGGTTTACAAGAAACGCCATTATTACCAAGAGACCGAAATACCTCTTGATGGAGAATGTAGAGGCTTTGGTTCAAACAAAGTTCATTGGGTTCTTCAACAAGTGGCGCAAGGAGTTGGAATCCTACGGATATGTTAACTATGCTAAGGTGGTAAATGCAGCCGACTGCGGTGTTCCTCAGAACAGAAAGCGTGTCTTCATGCTCTCTATACGAAACGATGGTGATAAGATAGATTATCATTTTCCGAGAAAGACAAAGTTAGAGAAACACTTGGTTGATGTCTTGGAGGAAAATGTGGATGAGAAGTACTTTTTTGGTGATGACTTGCTATGTAAAGAGAAATTTGTATCGAATGAATGGAAAGAACCTATGAGTGCAGCTATAAGAACTCGTTCTGAAGGGAAGTGGATAAAAGGCGAAAAGCATAGTCCAAAGGTCGAGCTTGGAAAGAATATAGCCAATACCATTACATCTGCGAGCAAGGACTCCTTGGTTGTTCTTGGCGAGACAAGGTTGTGCATTAGGCGTTTGACTCCGAGAGAACTCTTCCGTTTGATGGACGTTGACGAAGAATACATAGACAAGATGCTTGAAAGTGGAGTGCCGAAGTCAAGTCTTCAAAAGGCTGCTGGAAATTCGATTGTTGTAGCTTGCATGGAGATGATATTGGAGGAACTTTGGTTTTCTGAGAGTAATGTTAAGGTCGCTGATGATGGCCAGCTATGTTTGTTTTAAATGTTTTAATGAAATGATGTTTTTAAATAATAACGAGAAAAAGAAGAAAGCAAATGCTATCTCTTATAAGATAGATGAGTACATCTGGGGACGAAAGGATTTTGTTACCGATTGCCCCTATGGTGAGAAAGGCAGATACACCAATGCTATTAATAAAGTTGGTGATTTGGGGTGTAATACTTGCGAATGGCAGGTAAGACATGACCCAAGTACGCAAGTTGTGACGTGCTCCCATCCAAAGGTGGAGAAGAACGAGGTGAAGAAACTTTTTAAGGATATGTGATATGAATAAGGAAGAATTGAAAAGATGCTATACGGATGCCTGTAATGCTTATTTGAAGGTATTCTGTGAGAAGCATGAGTTTTACGGATTGGATAATCCGGAGACATATTGGATAGGTGACGAACCAGGTGGAATTGCTAATTGTGGTGATTTGACTTTCGATATGGCTACTATTGTAACAGATATTGACAAGGAAGCTCCCGAAGAAGAGTTGTTGAAGTGGTACGATTATACTATTGAAGCTAGTGAGTTCAATTTGCCTATTCCAAACTTCGACCATTGGCTTATGGGGTGTCCTATAACACCAAGTAAATGGTTCGAGAATATGCGAGCAAAGCGTAAGGAGTTTGAGGATTTGTTAAAACAAGAAAACGAAAGGTTGAAAAATGGAAAGAAGTAATCTTTTTAATCATTTGTTGAGGATATTTGATGAAGGTCTCAGTATGAAGACTACCGAACTTGAATATGGTACACTTGAAGTTACTGTAGAGAATCGAAGCCAAGATAAGAAAATTACATTCTTAGCAAAGGGCATGGAGGATGCCAAGCAGAAAGCAGCGGAATGGCAGGTTGGACAAATGCTCTTGAATTGCGATGATTTCGAGGAGATTGTTATGTTTTTGGCTCAAAGAAAGAAACTTAAAAAGGAAATGTCAAATGGATAAGAATTTTAGAAGTTGTTTTTGTTGCGTCCATTTCTTGGAAATACAAAATACAACTACAGGAAATGTCTTGAAATGCAAGAAAGGTAGCACTACGAAAGTACAAGGGAAGCGACTGACAGAAATCGCTGCAAGATGCAAAAATTACAAAGCGTGAGGCACACGTTAAAGGTAATAGACAACAGGGGTATTTGAAAGAGAGCGAAATCTAAAAAACTGCAAAACAAATAGTAGATTCTATATAGTAAGATTAAAATATATTAATATAGATAAGAAACACATTAAAACATTTGCATATTACAATAATTCTTTGTATCTTTGCATCGTGATTAAGAAACAAATGTTATTAATTAAAATGGTGAGACACACCTCAAAAACTGGGAATAATGACAAAGAAAGAAATTTTAAAACAATGGCTTGATGAGCCGAAAGTGAAATATTGTGGCAATTCAAATTTCACGTTAGGTTATGGTGATGGCTGGGATTGGGTTAAAGATGTCCTACGACCAACTATCACGAAGAATGCGATGTTCCTCAGGTTCTTGGAGCATGGTTTCTGTGAGATAGAAGAATTTCTGAAATCCAAGTCCGAGAAACCGAGCGAAGAGGATTGTACCTTGTATTCTGTTGGATACAAAGATGGAGTTAATGATGCCATGATAGCAATAAAGAACAGATTTGAAAAATTAAAATAGGAGGTTTTAATGGATTTAGGCAAGGCGATTAAGACAATTAGGGTAAGCAAGGGCTTAACTCAACGACAACTGGCTATGGCTATCGGTTGTAGCGAGACGAATATGTTGTTTATGGAAACCGGAAGAACGTTTCCACGCAAAAGTAAGATTGATGCAATTTGTAAGGTTTTGGGGATTCCGATGTCTTACTTGTTGATGTTCTCTATAACACCGGATGATATTCCGGAAGACAAGCAGAGTTTGTACACAAGCACCGTTGAACCGATGCGAAATGAATTTACTAGGGAGTTGTTGCGATGAAGAAATACTATTATTTTGTGGCTAAGTATGTCAAGAATGGCATAACACGAATATGTACAGGCACACAAGAGACGGATGAAGGCTATTTTGATTTTGTCAGTGCTGGAAATTTTATAGCACAAGAAAATGATGTTGATTACAAGGACGTAATTGTAACTTTTTGGTCTGAGATTAATTCAATAATGTTTGATAAATATAAGAATAAAAAACATAAAAATGGTTGAATTCGAGTATGAAGGAAATATCATTTGGAAAAATTACGATTTTTATTTTATGCCTTGTGTAGGGGATTATGTCGTGATTAATAATCTTACATACAAGATTAAGTCTCGTGTGTTCAAGTGTCAAGGAAAGACTGTAAAAGTTGTTTTAAAAAAGGTTGATAATGAAAATACGAATAGTTAAACATGTTTGTACCGATGGAGTAGAAAGAGGTATCTTGGAGTACCGCAACCATTGGTGGGAGAAGTGGAAGCCATTGCATCAGGACGGAAAGCTGGCTTATGTTTCATATATGGGAACGAAACCTTGTAAGTCTGTGCAAGAAGAGTGCTTTGATGTGCTAGGCTTGGATAATGAGCAGATAAAGGTTCGGAAACAGATGTCCCGTTATATCTTGGATGCCGAAGAGGTATACATTGGTGTAAGAATTGGTAACGAATATCATATCGGCTATGATGTTGATAATGATGAGAGTCTGGAAACGCTTAGGAATTTGGAGGAATAGTTATGCTCGGAAAGATCTTTTCGGTTAAGACCGATATTGTATATCGTAGAGAGGAGAGTTTGAATCTCTTTAAAGGCAAGAAAAAACTTGATAAGGTGGTGTCCGGTCGGGTTCTCAGAGAACAAATCAAGTTGTTTGGTTTCATTGTCAGAACAAAGTATATTTATCAGATTTGCTGCCCATCAGTCGATATGAATGATACTCATGAGGTTTCTGAATTGTATCGGGTCGAGAATTTGGTGAGAACGGCGTGCTATAATAAGGTTGTTGAATATTCAAAAAGAAAGCATTATGCCTAGTGTTAATTGTTTCAGAAGAGTCCTATTGGATGTCGGTGGCAAGAAGACAATAATCAGCGTGCCCCACGGAATGACGGAAACCGAAGTAAATAAGGTTTTGGTCGTTACAAGGGCTTATCTTCAGCAATATGTCTATGTTGAAATGGTATTGGCAGAGTGTTTTATTCAGAAAATCGAAAAGAGTATTCTGAAGAAGAAATGCGTTAGGTTTGAAGTTAAGAAGAAGTGGGTGGACTGCAAGAAGAACCTTCGCAAGGTGGTTAAGTATTATGACGCTTATGTTCCTAATGCAGATTTCAATAACGAATTCGCAATGACGTTTTATGACAAGATTAGTGGAGACTTGTATAAATTGCGAGATAAGATTGCGGTGAGGTTACAGAACTTAGGAATTGGTGAAAAATCTGGAGTCTATGCGAATGCAATCATCCTTTATAATCTCACCAACCTTTGTCTGGGAACTTATGAGAATATCATCCGTAAGCTGTTTGAAGAATTGCACGTTAACTTAATGCAAGCGTTCAAGGATTTTGCCCCAATACTTGCTTTTGAAAACTCCTATGACTTCATGGCGTTAGTGATGGATAAGGATTTCGAGAGACTGGCAGACCATTTGATGACCAAAGAAATTCTTTCTTATTTCGACAAAGTAAGAAAAGGTGTATTTAATGAACAGACCTTGAACGAGGCTTCTATTAATGCTACAGAGGATTTGACAGACGAAGAAAAGAGTTCGCAAAGGGCTTACATCGGAATAAGTGACTTTATGAATAGTGGCTATCCTTTGGAAAGAACAACAACCAAGAAAGTTAGCTAATGAAGATAGAGTCAAGCGATTTTTTGCCTATAGGTAATGAATTTCAGAAAATCTTCGGAGTAAGCTTTGGAAAGTTCGTTGATATGCGGTTTCTTTTAGCAAGAAAAGAGTTGGTCTTCAATTTGCTGAAGTTCACAGATTGGCTTGAAGAGTGCTATCCGGATGAGTGTTCCATTGATGGAGTGAGTTATAATAAGGTAGTCGAGCGAAAGTTTGGCAACCGAGGTGTTAAAATGATAAAGAAGATGATAGGATGAAGTACATGGGTAGTAAGGCTAGAATCGTGCATGAAATATTGCCGATTATGCTGGACAAAGAGCATGATACGTTTGTAGATGCTTTCTGTGGCGGCTGTAACGTTATAGAGAATGTTCCGAACACGTATCGAAGGATTGCCAACGATAAGAATAGGTATCTTATCGAAATGTGGAAGTATCTTCAGAATGATGGGTTTGTCTTCAACCATATTAGTAAGACGTTGTATAACTTTGCACGAGACTGCTATCACGGAAAGAATAATTTCTTCACAGAGGCAGGTGTAGGACTAATTGGCTTTATGGCGAGCTTTAATGGTCGCTTCTTTGATGGTGGCTATAGCGGACATAATGTTGTCGGCAAGAACGGAAAGGCAAGAGATTACATAAGGGAACAGATAGAAAACACAATGCGTGATGTGCCTCTCATCAAAGGTGTTGAGTTCTATAGTGGTAGCTATGATGAACTTGTGATACCGGATAAGAGTATAGTATATTGCGATATACCTTACAAAGCTACGAAAAAGTATGATGTATCAAAGAATTTCGATTACGAAAGATTCTATATTTGGTGCATGGAAATGGCTAGAAGAGGACATAAGGTCTTTATCAGCGAGTATCAGATGCCACAGGAGTTCAGATGTGTTTGGGAAAAGGAAGTAACAAACTCTCTTAACCCGAATATCACAAAGAGACCAGTCGAAAGGTTGTTTACTATTGATTAGAATTAGGATGAAAGAAACTTATTGCTTAGAAGATGTGCTTTACAATACAAAGCGTTACTTCACGTTGGAGAATGGAGTAGTATCAGGAACAGAACTTGCACAGGAAGACTTTAATGTATTCCTTGGCCTTGCAAGTCGGCTTGGCTATAAGGTAGTGAAATTATGAAAAGGCGAGTAAACAAGGATTGTCCGTTCTCGGCAGAAGAATTGGATGAGTTCAGAGCTGCCTTGTATAATGTGAATACATCTTTTCACTGCTGTAATGCAGCTCCGGTAGACTGGGCGGCAGGATGGCAGCGGAATGATATAAGAAAGACGAGGTAGGATTGCCATAAGCTACCAAATACCCACGTGTCAAAGCCGTGTGATGCCTTGCGTGGGGGCGGGATTGTAAACTAGGAGTCGCACGGCTTTATTTGAATGTTTCATAACTACAAATAGCCTATCGCTAATGGTTGTTCCCTTGGGCAGGGGAGATAGTTAATACCGCATCGTAAGATGTGAACACTTAAAATTTGCCGACAACCATTGGCAAATGCCTATTAGTCAGCGGCAGAAACCCCTGGGCAAGGTTGGAAATGGTGCAAAGTCTTCAAATTCGCATCTGTCGCTGACAAACGGATGAGTGGCATTGGCAACTGAAAGCAATGCGACCCTCGCAAACTTGGAGCGGATTTTCTGATTAAATATTCCGTGTACCAGGTCACTGAGGAGGTGTTGACACCAACAAGGGCTTAAATCCCTTGTTATCCACTAATTTTAAAAAGTACTGATTATGAACGAGTTTTGTAAGGAATTGATTTCAAAAGGTGTTCCTAGATGGGTAGTAGAGAATGCTTACAAGTTTACCCTAAAGACTTTGAAAGGAGCAGAAGGCTTGGTGGGTGCGGAAAGGGAATATGCAGAACTATACCGAAACGCTATTGTTTCTGCCTACATAGAGGGTGCTAGTGTTGCATTGGAAAAAGCACAAAGATATTATGGCGGTGAGGAACATAGTTAGACAATGGAACGAGGCAACAGGAGGATATTCGTACCGCTTCAAAGGTGGAGATATTTTCATCCGGTTGGTTAAGGTTGAAGGTAGTTATGAATTGCGTAACCCTATAGGCTATGATGTTCAGATTATCAAGTGTACGGACTTGGATGAAGCGGATGCAAAAGCCAAGGAAGTGCTAGAAGCGTTTTTTGAAGACAAAGTTAACATAAAAGTTATTTGATTATGGACTTAGAATTGTTGATTGATAAGATAGACTTTAGTCAAGGTGCAAGGCAGATAGCCAAGCAAGCCTTGGAGTTGGGAATGAAATATCAAAAAGAAGGTGCTTGGCATTCTGTTGAAGAGCTGCCTGAGTATAACAGACGCATTGTCGGTCTGACCAAGGTTCGCAAGCGTTTCAAGCATCTGAATTTCTTAGGCGAGGAATGGTGGAATAGGTTCACGAAATCAAACGACATCTATAAATGGGCTTATGTGGACGATTTAGTTTGATAGTAATCGTAGAAATCCATAATGCTATTTTGTTTTAAATGTTTGCCCCATCACTATATATAATAATGTAGTGGTGGGGATTTTTGTGTTAACGTCAGCA